>MPLX02165791.1_pt1 | contig 20143 bp, 16 predicted proteins | sample 1617341 | NCBI WGS metagenome assembly MPLX02 (sample SAMN05944804, study PRJNA350692) | marine metagenome | biome: marine; feature: ODZ; material: water; isolation source: 120 m water sample filtered on 0.2 um supor filter | place: Pacific Ocean | collected 2012-04-08 | depth 120m m | reverse complement strand
TCGAATTATTCAAAAATGCCCTGTTCTCAATCGCAGATGAAATGGCAGTAACGATCTGCAGAACGACTTATTCCGGTGTTCTACGGGATAACATGGATTTTTCCACTGCATTTACAGACGCGCGGGGGAAACTGGTTGCCCAGGGCCTGACGATTCCCCTTCATTTGGGCTCTATACCTACAGCTCTGGAGTCGGTCTTAGAACACTTTGGCGATGACATCGGCCCCGGTGATGTTTTTGTTATGAACGATCCTTATGCCGGCGGTATGCACCTTCCAGATGTTTTTATTTTCCAGCCGATCTTTGTCGAAGGTGAGCGGCTTGCTATAGCCGCGACTATATCGCACCAGGCCGATGTCGGTGGTCGTGTGCCTGGATCGAATGCTTCGGACTCAACCGAGATCTACCAGGAGGGTCTGAGGATACCACCGGTTAAGCTGTTCAGTGCTGGGAAACCGAATGACACAATGTGGCGGCTTATTGAGAAAAACGTTCGTATACCGGTACAGGTGTTTGGTGATTTACGCGCCCAGTTATCGGCCTGCGCGATCGCGGAAAAACAGTTCATGGAACTGGTTAAACGATTCGGTAAAGAGACGACCCGCTTTTACATGCAGGAGGTGATCGATCACACTGAGCGACTGACCAGGGCCGCTTTACAGAACTTGCCTGATGGTGTTTTCGAGTTTGAAGATTGGATAGACGACGACGGAATTGATCGCGATCAGCCAATACGCCTGTACTGTACGATCACGAAACAGAATGACTCCATTTGCGTCGACTGGGCGGGCAGTTCCACCCAGGTTAAAGGCGCGATCAACTGTACCTTGTCTTTTACGAAGGCAGTTTCATATGCCGCAGTACGGTCGGTACTCGACTATGACATCCCGTGCAACGAAGGTCTTTTCCGGGCGATTGAAGTAACAGCGCCTCCTGGGACTATTACTAATATGGTCCTGCCCGCCGCCTGTGCCGCACGGGGGTTGACTGGGTTTCGTATGGGTGACTGTGCTTTTGGTGCATTGGCGATGATGCTACCGGGTGAAGTGGGGGCAGCGTCGGATGGTGGAAATTCTGGCCTCAGTGTTGGTGGGTACGACAGTGCCCGGCGTCCTTTTATTTTTGTTGATTTTGCCTGTGGGAGTTGGGGTGGGCGACCTTGGGCGGATGGGGTCCAGGGCAATTCAAACATGTTTGCAAATATGGCATCGCAGTCAGTGGAGTTGATCGAATCCCAGAATCCCCTGCAGATCCTGCGTTATGAATTGATAGCGGATAGGGCCGGCGCCGGTAAATACCGAGGCGGTGTGCCGTATCGTCGTGACTATCGTTTTCTTGAACAAGAAGCTGTACTTCAGGTACGTTCAGATCGAAAGAAAATAAGACCCTACGGTCTGTACGGCGGTAGGCCGGGTAAGTCATCACAGAACATGATGAACCCCGACGGTGACGCCGAGTTATTGGATTCAAAATTGACGATGACCCTTCGGAAGGGTGACGTATTTCGGCATGAGTTACCTGGTGGTGGGGGTTGGGGTGACCCGCTCGAACGAGATCCCCAAAGAGTTCTGGAGGATGTCCGAAACGAATACGTCACCCCGGAAGGGGCATTAAATGAGTATGGTGTAATTATTGACCTGCAGGCCCTTAGTGTCGACAAACAGGCAACCTGCGATTTGAGAAACAGTCTTCGTGAAGCTAGAGGGGACAATCCATTGCCAGATATCAATTGGAGTGATGTATGACCGCTACTACTGAGAAGACAAGCTCTCAGCAGGTTTCATACCGCCTGGGTGTTGATATTGGAGGGACGTTTACCGACATCGTGTTGGTAGGACCAAGTGGTCAGATCATGACGCGCAAGGTTTCGTCAACCGAAGATGACTATGCCCGTGGCATTGTGACTGGGATCCGGGACATCCTGGCATCAGTGGACTGCCAGAGTGTCACTGTGTCTGAGATCATGCATGGCACCACAGTTGCCTCGAACACCATATTGCAAATGTCCGGTGCGCGGACCGGACTGATCACGACCAGCGGATTTCGGGATGTACTGGAGCTGCGTACGCTGCGTATGCCACGACTGTACGATTTGAAATGGGAAAAACCGCCACCACTTGTGGAGCGTTATCTTCGCGTAGAAGTGGATGAACGAATAGATCGTGACGGTGAAATCCAGAAACCCTTAGATCGAACGGACGCCCGACAGGCTATTGAACGACTGTTGAATGAGGATGTAGAAGCGATAGCCATTTGTCTGATCAATTCGTATGTCAACCCGGTTCACGAGCAACTGATTCTTGAGGTGATGCAAGAGATGGCACCGGATCTGCCCTGTTGTATCAGTTATAACGTGTTGCCCGAGATCAAGGAGTACGAGCGGACCTCGACAACGGTTATTAATGCGTATCTATTGCCAGTCGTCGCAAGTTACCTGGATTCGCTTGTTGCCAGATTACAAGATGAGGGTGTACAGGCTCCATTGTTGCTCATGCAGTCAAATGGCGGGCTGACGACCGTAGACCAGACCCGTTCTCTGCCTTGCCATATTATCGAGTCCGGACCGGCGGCCGGAGTCGTCGGTGCTCATGCTCTCAGTCAGAAACTTGGACTTGGTGACATTGTGACATTCGATATGGGCGGTACAACCGCCAAAGCGTCGCTGATAGAAAATGGCAAGTATTCCCGCGCCGTTGAGTACAGTGTCGGTGGTGGCATCATGGCCGGGTCTCGTTTGTTGACCGGGTCCGGTTACCGCTTGAAAGTGCCGGCCATTGATCTGGCTGAAGTAGGGGCAGGTGGTGGGTCCATTGTCTGGCTGGACCCGGCGGGTGCGCTTCAGGTTGGCCCTAAAAGCGCGGGCGCAACACCCGGCCCTGTGTGTTACGGGAAAGGCGGTACCGAGCCGACGATGACAGACGCTTGCGCTATTCTGGGTTACTTGAATCCCAACCACCTGGTGGGAGGGGATCTGCCTTTGAATACGGAACTTAGTAAGAAAGTGTTCGCTAATAAGATTGCCGGACCGTTGGGCCTAGAGCTTGAGCAGGCAGCCTATGGCGCTTATGAGATTGCGTCGGCCAACATGATTCGAGCAATCAAGTCTGTATCCAGCGAGCGGGGCCGTGACCCCAGGGATTACGTCTTGTTTGCATTTGGTGGGAATGGGCCGCTGTTTGCAGGCGCTATGGCGGCCATTTTGCATATGCGACGAATACTGGTGCCACCCGCCCCAGGTGTTTTTTCTGCGTTCGGTTTGCTGTGTGCTGAGGTCGAGCACCATTATTCCCAGACGCTCAGAAGAGTGCTGCAGAGCGCCGATCCAGCCGAGTTGGAGTCGGGTTGGAATCTGTTGGAAGAGCAGGCGGACCACCAGCTATCAGTAGATGGGTTTCCGCCTGTGCAACGCAGATTGATCCGTTCAGCCAATATGCACTACCAGGGTCAGATTTATGAGCTCAGCGTTCCTGTGCCAGAGGGGCCGATAGACCAAGCAGCACTGCAGGTGTTGCAGGATGCGTTTGGTGACGAACACGAAAGAACCTATGGGCATCGGGCAGGTCCGGATGAGCCTGTGGAATTGGTCAATCTGGAACTGGTTGGACAGGGACTATCTACAGTCTCTCGTGTGCCGGAAGGATTGCATGCAGTACAAAACACGAAACAGCAGGGTACACCCAGGCAGGCGTACTTTGGTCGTGAACATACCTGGCTGGACGTGCCGGTAATTGCCCGTGAGGCACTCAGTAAGCCACATTCAGGACCCTGTATCATCGAAGAGTATGATGCGACATGTCTCGTCCCACCCGGGGGTGAGGCCAGCCTGGACGACTATGGAAACATTGTGATCGAACTCTGAGATGAAGATCTGAGTGAACGATTCGAACCTCGGGCAGCCTGGAGGACAGAATATGGAATTGGCGGCGTATCTGGATCAACAGTCTGAATCCAAACGACTTTACGATCGAGCCCTTGCGGTTATGCCAGGCGGTAATTCTCGCCACACGATCGTTATGGACCCCTATCCGGTCTATGCTCGATCGGGTCACGGATGCCGGGTAACCGACGTGGAGGGTGAGGAAAGGATCGATTTTATAAATAACTACACGGCGCTGATCCGAGGGCATTCGGACCCTGATGTAACCGCTGCGGTCAGCAAGGTGATCCACACGGGCACTGCATTTTCGTTGCCAACGGAGTATGACATCCGGTTGGCTGAACTACTGGTGGATCGAATACCTGCCGCTGAGCAAGTTCGTTTTTGTAATTCCGGCAGCGAGGCCGTGCTGCTCGCGATTCGGGCGGCTCGGGCCTATACCGGCCGCTCGAAAATTGCAAAATTCGAAGGCTGCTATCACGGTATCTATGATTATGCACAGGCCAGTGATTCTTCGCGGCCGGGAAACTGGGGTGAACTGGATAGTCCGCAGACCACACTGGAAACCAGTATGGTGCCGAACCTCGGAAAGGACGTGGTCACACTACCCTGGAACCGGCCGCAAATCTGCGCCCAGCTTATCGAAGACTGTGCCGATGAATTGGCCGCTGTACTGATTGACCCGTTGCCTGCCGCCCTGGGTCTGTTGTCGCCTGCCGAGGGCTTTCTGGAGACACTGCGGGAGTTGACCCGGGAGCTCGGCGTGGTGCTGATCTTCGACGAGGTGATGTCATTTCGGATTGACTACCGGGGCGCTGGTCACGCCAATGGCATAACACCGGACCTGATGTCGATGGGTAAGATCATCGGTGGCGGCTTTCCGGTCGGTGCGGTCGCCGGCAGTACAGCAATTATGTCCGTCTTCGATCATCGCCCCGGCGAGAAAGTACATCACGGCGGTACCTATAACGGGAATCCCGTCACCATGGCGGCGGGCTACGAGACGATGCGACTGATGACCCAGAACGAGTATATTCGCCTGGCCGAACTGGGTGATACGTTGCGTGCGAACTTATCGGAGATGCTCAAACAGCGTGGTGTTCAACATCAGGTCACAGGGTGTGGCTCTATGTTTTGTCTATTATTAAGTGCGCGCCGGCCGGTTGATTTTCGTGAGCTGATCGAGTGTCGGGAAAGTGGGCCGGAACTAACTGGTCTCGATCGCGAAATGCTGTCACGCGGCGTTCTGCTCGGCAGTCGCGGTCTTTTCGGCGTATTGTCTACCCCTATGGGTGAGGCCGAGATCGATCAATTTATCGACGCACTTGATCAGTCCCTAAAGGCTCTTAGGGTTTACTGAATTTGTTGGATGATGAGCTTTATAAGATGGCTGAACCCTGTTGATCCAGAAAGTTTAAGAGAGGCTGCTTTTAGCCGCTAATTCAATCACTGTTTCCCGGTATTCGGGTTGGCTGCCGACACATAAACATGCCCATCCATCAGTCGCCGGGCGGTGCGATTGATGCTGGCTGAACGGGAATGCCAGCCATCCTCTTGCCGTACCACCTCGGCATCCACCTTACTTACGCCGGATGGGTGCGCAATGCGAATACTTTGCGTTATTGAGCGTGTCTTTGTTAGCTGATTCACTAGTGTCCCTTCGATTCGAGCCGCAACAGCCGTGCACAGAGCGCCGGTAACAGGAATCGCTCGATGCGGCTGGCCAACTGAAATCATCCGGAGCACCAGGTCGCAGTCGTCCTTGCCAATAGTTTCTGCTGACAAGGTCACGGAATCGGAGGGGTAAGACACAATCGCTATTTTGGGAATCCCCGGAATTGCTGAGGCTTGATTGATGTTTTCCGCGATACCCATAGCAACGCTGGCGCTGAGGCGGATATTCTCAAGCGTGTCGAGGACTTCGCTGAGTTGTGACAATGTGTCGGGTAGCTCACAGCCGACCAGGCCCAGATCCTGTGCCCGCACAAATACACAAGGGTTGCCAGCATCAACCATTGACACTTCAAAACGGGTGTCCTGAGTCTGCAGTTCGTCGGCAGGTTGTCCAGTGGGTAGAAGTTTGCCAGTAGCGCCCCCACCGGGATTTTCAAATACCAGGTTGATCGGCGCGCCTGAGCCAGAAACGCCAGGCAGGCTGAGGTCGCCATTGACCGCTGCCGCACCTTCATCCAGCGAGAATGTTGAGTGAATTATTCGGCCTGTATTGACGTTGAAGATACGCACACAGATGCGGTCACCCTTCACCGAAACCAGACCTTCATCCACAGCAAACGGGCCAACGGCTGCGGCCATATTGCCGCAACTTGCCGAGGAATCAACAATGCGGCTTTGGGGGGACAGCTGGAAAAACCGGTAGTCCACATCGGCATCTGGTCGCATTGACGTGGATATCACACAAACTTTGGACAGCGACGATACCCCACCACCCATGCCGTTCAGTTGCCGTCCGTAAGGGTCGTCAGCGCCGATAGCGGATATAAACAGGTCTGGCCACAGATGTTGCTGGTGGGGCAGGTCGTGCAAATGAAACATCAGCGCCTTGCTGGTGCCGCCGCGCATAAAAACTGCAGGAATTTTGTATTGGGGCATGAGTGATTAAAACAGATGGATTTCCGGTCTCGATGTTCCATTGGGCCTAAAAACTGACCTGAAGGCAAGTTTTCGCATATCCTTACGTTGAACCCATGAGGATCAACCGATCGAGGAAAGCAGATGACCTGGCTGACTGACAGCGATGCACACAACGAAGCGCCCGGCGTCAGATTGACACAACTCATTGCGCAACAGGGGATCGTTCGAATTCCCGGCGCCCACAACGCCCTTGCCGGGTTGCTGGCAAAACGGGCCGGGTTCGAGTGCCTGTATGTGTCAGGTGCAGCAGTATCCAGCAGCATGGGTTTGCCTGATCTTGGCATTATGACCCTGGAGGAGTTGAGTGGTCATGTCCGGTCGATCTACCGTGCCACCCAGTTACCACTCGTGGTTGACGCCGACACGGGTTACGGCGAGGCGATCAATGTGATGCGGACTGTGCAGGAACTGGAGAGTGCCGGTGCTGCGGCCATGCAGATGGAGGATCAGGTATTGCCCAAAAAATGCGGTCATCTTAATGATAAGCGATTGATATCAACTGAAGACATGTGCGCAAAAGTGGCCGCAGCACGAAAAGCACGATCTCATCTCAGAATTATCGCGCGTACCGATGCAGTCGATGGTGAAGGCATGGAATCCGCGATCGAACGCCTGAACCGCTATATCGAGGCCGGGGCAGATCTGGTATTTGCTGATGCGTTGAAGGATGAAGCGAGCATTCGGACCTTAACGCAGCGTGTGGGTGCCCCGGTTTTGGCCAACATGGCAGAGTTCGGTCGCACACCCTACTTCTCAGCCACCGAACTCGAAGTCATGGGATGCCGCCTGGTGATCTGGCCGGCGTCTTCGTTGCGTATCGCGGCGAGGGCAATGGACCGGCTGTACCAGGGTCTGGCCCGGACTGGCACCACACATCAGTTCCTAGAGGACATGGTCGACCGTAGCGAACTATATGATGTGATTGGTTACTTCGACTACGAATCACTGGATGCATCGGTTGCGCGCAGTGTGGTTCCCCAAAAAAAGCCTGTGCCGCCAGCACCAGATGGAGGCGTCACCTAGATCGGAGTGATGGACTGCACCCGACAGAATAGCCCAGATGCCGAAATTTGCTGCCAATCTCTCGATGTTGTTTGTCGAGCATCCGTTTCTCGATCGGTTCTCTGCGGCTGCAGCGGCCGGGTTTACAGCAGTTGAGTGCCAATTTCCCTACGACCATACCCCGCAAGAACTTTTAGAATGTCTGAATTCAACTGGACTCGAACTGATTCTGCTTAACATCCCGGCGGGTGATCTGACAACCGGTGAACGCGGTCTTGCCGTATTTCCGGATCGGCAGGCGGAGTGTCGCGAGCAGATTGATTATGGCCTTGATTATGCCGCCCGTCTGGATTGTCCGCAGATGCATTTGCTGTCAGGGCTGGTACCGGCGGGTTTGGAGCGCGAAGTGGCGCTGTCGACTTACGTAGACAACATTCGGTATGCCGTTCAAAAGGCCGGTCGGGGCGGACCTAAAATATTGGTAGAGCCTTTTAATTCGGTCGACGTACCCAATTACTTGGTCCATACGGTGGAAGATGCCCGGCGCGTCATCGAGCTAGTCGGTTACGAGGGAGTGGGTCTGCAGTTTGATTTCTATCATACGCAGATGGAACAAGGAGACCTAGCATCGACTTTCCAGCAACATTTTGAACTCGTCAGCCACATCCAGATTTCAGGCGTCCCAGGCCGGCATGAACCCGACGACAACGAAATCAATTACACGTATCTGTTTGGCCTGATTGATGCGCTGGGATATGAAGGTCATGTGGGCTGTGAATACAATCCTCGCGGCAGCACGGTTGAAGGGTTGAACTGGCTGGATGAACACCTAGGTAGATGAGACCCCGTTCATTGTCTGCGCTGCACTACGGCTGGGTAATCCTGGTCCTGGCGACACTGGTCGCTTTCGGTGCACTGGGACTGGCCAGGTTCGGATATTCGATCGTCCTGCCGGCAATGCAGGTTGATCTGGGCATGGACAACACCCAGGCGGGTGTGCTGGCGGCAACCCATGTTGTGGGCTATCTGATCGCCAGCCTGCTCGGCGGTGTGCTGGCGGCGCGATTCGGTCCCCGCCGGGTGATTGCGCTGGGCCTGGGTCTGGCTGGCTTCAGTATGATCCTGACCGGCTTGGCAGACGGTTTTACGGCAGTAGGATTTTGGCGAGGTTTAGTCGGGGTTGGCAGCGGTATGGCCAACATACCTATTTACGGGATGGTGTCAGCCTGGTTCTCCGCCAAACGCCGGGGAATAGCAACGGGTATAGTTGTCAGCGGTTCATCCATTGCCCTGATTGCCTTGGGCCCGCTCGTGCCCTACCTGCTGGACGCCTTCGGCACATCGGGTTGGCGGGTGTCTTGGTATCTGTTTGGCTGTTTTACGCTGGTGCTCGCTGTAGCAGGAGCTTTCCTGCTGCGTAATAACCCGGCTGAAAAAGATCTGAAACCAATTGCTGCTGACGACAGCGAAACAGCAGTGGGAAAAGTGTTAGTGGATGATCGCCCGGACTGGGCACAGGTCTATCGATCGACTACCGTCTGGCATCTTGGGGTGGTCTACATTGCCTTCGGTTTTTCTTACATTATTTATGTGACGTTCTTTTTCAAGATGTTGGTGGCCGAAGGGGGATACACCACAATCGGCGCAGGTCGGCTCTTTATGCTGATGGGATGGTGTAGCCTGCTGTGCGGCCTGATTTGGGGCAGCTTGTCAGATGTGGTTGGGCGCAGATACGCCCTGTTGAGCGTTTACCTGGTGCAAGCCGCTGCCTATGCGCTGGTATCACTGTGGCCAAGTAATGCGGTGTACATTGTTTCATCGGTGATGTTTGGCATCACAGCGTGGAGTATTCCGGGAATCATGGCGGCGGCTTGTGGCGACCTCTTCGGGCACAGACTCGCGCCGGCGGCGCTCGGGTTTATTACCGTATTCTTTGGGATGGGACAAGCAATCTCACCAGGGATCGCGGGCGCTATGGCCGACGCGGCAGGTTCGTTCAGTTCCGCTTTTTTACTGGCTGCAATCGTAGCGACTTTGGGGGCTGTCGGTGCGCTCTCGCTACCGGATGACAGGTCGAGAATTGAAGCGGCGGCTGATTCGGGGTGATCCACTGCGCGAGGGACTAGTCGGTTGTGACGAGCGGCAGCGCCGAGTATATTGCACTCACATTCTGCGGGTTTTTATAGAGGGTTTCGGGTATGCCAATTGAATCTGTTGCGGCTGCAAAGAGGGGCCGTAAATACCGTCAACACGGTGCAATGGAATACACTCAAGCACCTGTTGACCTCAATGCAGTACGTCAATATAGGTTGGGACGCCTACGGCAGCAGATGGAATTGGCAGATGTAGCCGGGTTACTGTTGTTCGATCAGATCAACACCCGTTATGCAACAGATATCACCAACATGCAGGTCTGGTGTTCGCACTATGAGACCCGCTGCGTTTTTATTGCACTGGATGGTCCGGTTGTCCTGTTTGATTACGCAAATCTCCCTCATCTCGCTGAGGGGATGCCGGGAATCGATGAGTATCGGACGATCCCGGGATTTTATTTCTTTGCAGCGAGTTACCATAGTGAGCCCAGGGCGAAACTGTTTGCTGACCAGATCTACGATCTCATGCGCAGTCATGGGGGTGGAAATATGCGCCTTGCTGTTGACCGGCTTTCGTTCATTGCAACCGATGCGCTGCGTGAAAAAAGGCTCGTACTGGTTGACGGTGAAGCGGTTTCTGAATTAGCACGTGCAGTCAAATCCGAGGAAGAACTCGAACTGATGCGTGTATCGATGGCGGTGTGTGAAGCGGGTTGCAAGTCCATGGAAGAGGCCCTGGAACCGGGCATCACAGAGAACGCCCTTTGGGCGAAGCTTCATGAAACAAATATTCGGATGGGCGGCGAATGGATCGAAACCCGGTTATTGTCTTCAGGGCCGCGTACGAATCCCTGGTTTCGCGAGTGTTCGATGCGTGAGATCGAGCACGGCGATCTGGTCAGCTTTGATACCGATCTGATTGGACCTTATGGTTATTGTTCAGACATATCTCGGTCGTGGTTATGTGGCGAGCAACCCAGCGACGAGCAGCGTCGTTTGTATGCCGCCGCCTATGAGCAGATCGAAACCAATATTGCGGCTCTGAAGCCGGGTCTGGCGTTTCGTGATGTATCAGAACGGTGCTGGAAAATACCCGACGAGTTTCTGTCGAACCGCTACTCGGTCCTGATCCATGGGGTCGGGCTCGCGGATGAATATCCCAGTATCAAGCACTGGGTGGATTTCGAAGACGCAGGCTATGATGGTGAAGTGCTTCCTGGTATGACCTTGTGCGTCGAGTCTTTTATAGGATCCGAAGGCGGCCGTGAAGGCGTCAAGCTTGAAGAACAGGTGATCATCACCGAGACAGGCGTAGAACGCATGTCGACATACCCTTTTCAGATCGACTGGCTGTAGGAGGTTGTTTTGAACTCAGCGGACACTATCGATTGTCTGCAATACTGCAACTGGTCCCGACCTATCTTTGATCAGATGGCGCTTGGCGGCGTTGATGCTGTTCACGTGACAGTCTGTTACCACGAAGATTTTCGAGAAACTGTATCCAATGTCGAGACCTGGGCAATGTTTTCTGGCGTTATCACCCGATGCCTTCTCCAGTGACATCTTCGATGACCGGATACAAGCGCTCACACAAGCGATCGCGACGGAGGGTGAGGCACGGCTGCCTGGGTCACGTCGGTTAGGACACCGGCAGCGCAGTGAGTCCGACGGCGTTTCGGTCGACCAGAGTCTGGTAGACAGAATACAGAGCATAACGGTTGGGAATGCTACGCGATAAGCCTTCTAGCTTAAGTTGAGATGCGAGTAAATCAAGAGCAGATGAGTGTCAGATTTCAATAGCGGCACTAAGCCAGAGTCATACAAGGGCCGCTGGTGGATGCTCCTGGGCGTATGGCTGCTGTATCTTTCTTTTGGTCTGAATATCGCGGCGCTAGCACCTCTGGTTCCAGTGATCGAGTCCGATCTCGGGATGAGTCATTCGGCAATGGGTCGGGTGCTCGGGGCCTGGCAGTTCGTTTTTATTCTTTCGGCGATACCTTGTGGGATTCTGCTCGATCGGCTTGGTCCTCGCTGGGCAATGCTGGGCGGTGCATTGTTGATGGCGGTATCCGCATTCTGGCGCAGCATTGCGACTGATGAAATCAGCCTGCTGTTTGCTGTGGCTGTTTTCGGACTGGGAGGGCCGATCATATCGACGGGGGCGCCTAAGGTTGTCAGTGCCTGGTTCGAAAGCAGGCAGCGTGGGTTGGCCATGGGTATCTATGTCACCGGTCCAGGGATCGGCGCAATCGTCGGCTTGCTGTTAACCAATGCTGTTTTGCTGCCTGCGCTGGACAACGACTGGCGGCAGGTATTGAGGTTATGGGGTTGTTTTACTCTGGCCGCTGCAGTGGTTTGGTCTGTGATTTCAGCTCGACTGGCCTTGGCACCATCGCATCTCCAAAAGTTCCCTGCAACTGATCTTGGTCTCCTGCCTTTACTGCGTCATCCGGTCGTGCGTCTGCTTCTATTGATGAGTATCGGTGTATTTGCAATCAATCATGGCATCGGCAACTGGTTGCCTGAGTTGCTCAGGGCGAGTGGCCGGACAATCACTCAGGCCAGTCACTTAGCTGCACTGATGGTGCTGGTGTCAGTTGTAAGTGCGTTGACGATTCCCCGTCTCGCGACCCGCCAGTATCGTTTGATTGTACTATTTATGTTGTGTCTGTCGAGCGTCTGTGCGACGGTGCTGCTCAGGGTGCCTACGGGTATGCCGCTATTTGCGGGGCTTGTTTTTCAGGGAATCGCGACTGGATCGATGATGACAATCATGATGCTGATACTGGTGGAAACCCCGGGGATTGGCGAACGGCGTGCGGGAACGGCAGGCGGGCTCTATTTTTCAACGGCTGAAATCGGCGGAGTAGGTGGCCCCGTCATGCTGGGTGTTGTTTATGATGCGACGGGTGGTTTTGCTACAGGACTTACAGTTTTATGCTGCATAGGACTTATCCTGGCATGTTGCGTGTGGGCTCTTCGGTACTTTGTTGGAAAGACCACGACTGATTCGACTAGAGCGGGGTAACAGCCAGGGAAATTCAGCGTTTGATGGCGTTGAAATGCCGGTCGCAATTTTGTCAAGTTACCCACGATCAGATAAAGCGTTAGTAACTACGCGTGTTGGTCGGGTGTATAGTCAGGAGCGCGTCAATTGTTTAGAAAGGTATTCTTGCGTTGGACACGACATACGGCTCCACAATTATCGAATTGCTAAGGTGCATTCTCAGACCGAGAAGTCAGTTATTGGCAAATTCTTTCCGGCAAACACTCGACGCGACAGCTGGTAGCTGATGGCGGTAATGATGTGGTTTTCTATCAAGAGGGCTGTAGGTACTGGCTGAAGGCGCTGGCTGGCTTGCCTTTCTTCGTAAGAAATGGTCAGGAAGTGCAACCGCCTCATGAGCGCGTTTTCTCGGCGATGAATGACAATGCAGCGGCATTAGCATCCTGCTCCCAATTTACTTCCCACTTTGATGACCTAAGAAATTCTGGGGCAATTTCTTAGACACTTGCCCGAACAGCGCTTGCGCAAAGGCATCATTGCTGTCGTAGCAAAACCCAAAAACTGACTGCCACAGCGCCCGACTCTCCATACAAAGATAGAAGAAAACCGAGTCGTGCCACGGCGTAAACGCTTGCCATGCTGTGCGAAACAATTCCTCCTTGATGTTTACAGGATAGGAGCTCTTCCCAGCCACCTTTTCCATCGGCATCTGCAGCACCTTGCTCGGGAGTGCTTTCAATCTCAGATTCTTAATCGCCGATTTGATGAAGGTCAGCGTACCGAAGGAGACAAGAGCAATTTCGTCAGAGGAAAACATGGAGATGACTTCCCGAATTAGGGCGCTGTAATCGTTCTGCCAACCACGGTAGTAAACCATCGGGTGCAGGTGAAATCCTGTCAGAATACCTTTGTCTGCGACACTACGCGCCGCTGCCAATCGCTCGCTCAGCGTGGCAGTGAAGTGTTCTTCATTATCGATGAAGATCTGAGGATTTAATGACCAACTGATGAACACGTTGCGTGGTACATCTACTTCCAACAGAGTAGCAACGTTTTTCGACTTAGTCTTGAATTCGAGTATTACGTTGGGATTGCGACGGGCGAAATTCAACTGAGCAGTTAAAATCCCGAACCGGTCGCCGAGAAAGAGTGAATCAGAAGATTGACCCGAACAGATGTGGTAGTTCTTCTCTGGATCGAGTGCGATATTCTGTAGTTTTCCTTCGAGGTCTCTCTCCACGGAAATAGTCGTCGGCTCATAAAAAGTCTGGATGCTGCAGTAGCTACAACCGTAGCCACATCCTTGGACAGCATCAATGTTCCTGAGGTTACAACACATCGTTTTCTCCGAAGCCACGGGACACATGCCGAAGACAGTGTTATTGCCCTCATGTGTTCTTACCCTTTTCTTCCAATCCCAATGTAAAGGCCTAGTTGAACGAGGGTAAACGGTTTCTTCACTTATCAACGACAATCTCCGTTGACGCAGTTGCTCGAAAATAATCCGCCCTATATTGTTTTCGTTGTTCGAGCCGATTTGTTTTTCAAGTTCGACCCATTGCTCTGCAAGTGACCGTTCATTCCACATCCGCAAGTCAACGGCAATTTCGGTGAGCTGCAAAAGTTGCTGAAACGTCAGCCGGTGTCGGCAAGCAATAGAGATAATGAAATCTCCAGTTTTAGTATTGAGACTGCGGAAAAGCCTATTTCTACGCAAAAGGGAGAGACGGTTAGAGATACTGTTGGTGTTTGCTTGCTGGGGCATGGTCGGGAATATTCACGGGGACTGGTCCCGGTCCGACAGGAGACTCGGATTAAGGACTACTTAACTTTTCCACCCGGGATCGTCTGCTGATCAGCGGGACTAAAGTGCGACCATAACACCTCAGCTAGTACTGCGCCGCAAATTACTACAATAGCGGTAGCCTGCAGTGGGGTCATCGGCTGGGATAAGATGGCGATGGCAAGCGCTGCCGCAATTACCGGTTTGAGAAAGAACAGGTATGAACCCCGGGTGATGTCCGGCACGGCGGCAAGACCCCCGAACCAGAGCCACTGCGTTAGGGTCGTGTTCCAGAAAGCGATAGTCAGCAGCGACCAGCTTTCGCGGGGCGAGCGATCGAATACGGCTAGTGGATTGATCCATACACCCCAGGCACCACCAACTACCAGCCACAAGCCAATGGCGCCAAAAAACATGCTGATGGCGGTAATGCGTAGAGCCCCGTACTCCTGGATTAGCGGCCGTACCAGCACCGCGTAGCCCGAAATGAGCGCGGCGCACAGCAGGGCCAGACCTACGCCGGGCAGGCTACCAACCCCGCCGCCAGCCAGGTCGGCAAGAGCGCCGTCGGTCACTAGTAAGGCCACTCCCAGTATCGCAGCCACCCCAGTTACCCACTTGACCGCAGTGATGCGCACTCGGTTAATCACGAGGTTGGCCAGACCGACGAAAATCGGAATGGTAGTAGTAACTGTCGCAACTTGGATGACGCTAGCGAAATCGAGCGCCCAGTGAAATGCTAGGTAGGCAATGCTGACACCGAAGAATGACAATCCCATCAGGCGCAATCCATGTTCACGCAGTGGTGTCAGTAGGTCACGCGCTGCAGGTGTTAACAGTGCCCACAGCACTAAGCCGCTGCCGCCAAGAAGAAAACGCCAGACCGACACCTCGGGCCCAAAGACTCCGGACAGAACCGCCATGAATTCGCTGGATGCGTGACCGCAGACACCGAGAAAGACGGCGCCGTAAGCGATCCATGGCCGCTTCCACATGATCAGGCTACCGCCATATAATCAACCAGTGCGCTAGCGTGTGAAAGCCTTTCCGGCTGCGCGCTCTGCCTTGTCGTGGAGGACAATCATCTAGGAAGTCGATATCGGTTCAAAAGAAGAAATAGGACACTGCCCCTGCTTTGACGCGACTGCTCTTTGCCAATAAAAGTACCGACCCCTAAGTGTAGCAACGAGTTTGGACAGGTATCGGAGAACAGGGAGGTCGGCGCTCCACACCTCTTTTATGTTTCCGGAGGGGAACGCCTTTTACTCTAGAAGGAATCTGGTAGAGGTTCTTGATTTAGATCAAATAGCGTATGCTTTCCGTAGTGTTGAAGCATACACAGGTCACTGTAGTGTTGGCAGTAACTACCCCAATCTCCCCACCAAATCCTCTGATCGTAAATGTGTATCATGGAACTGTATTATCATGATTACCTGCTTGCTCCCCGTCTGATGAATAACAATTGACAGAAACTTTTACTTTTCGACGTGCTGAACTAAGCGATGATGGGCTGATTAGCCGTTGGTTCCATTCATCTCATGTAAGTGAATTTTGGGGCGAGGCATCCACGAATATTCGTGATTTTCAGGACGCTATGACGGGTGTTTGCGGTCTCTTCAATTATTGGATTGGCCAAGACGATACCATGCCATTTTGCCTGCTGATAACGACGGATGCGACTAGAGACACGCCAGAACATCTAGCGCCGTTCCTTCCGGTAACAGGCGATGCTTGGACCCTCGATGCTCTGATCGGACCCCCAGAATATGTTGGCCGTGGTATCGCCACACAAATGCTGGAATCCTTTCTATCTCACATTCAATACCAGAACCGTATCCTGCGTACCGTTCTCATCGATCCAGAAGCCAACAATTCTCGAGCCATCCATGTTTATGAGAAAGCCGGATTCCAAATAGTTTCAGAGTTCGTGCCGTCACATGGAGCCTTTCAGGGACAGCCTCACGTTCTTATGGCTTACCATTACTGCCAAACAAGGCACTCACGCATATAGGCTTGAAACTGTCTTGTGGCGCGGCCCGTAAATGGGTGTACCGCATCAGCATTCTTGTATCTTTGTGACCTGTGATTGTTGCTACCTCTACTGGGTTTAATCCTTTCTCAAAGAGTCGACTGGTGGCCCTGCTAAACCGGTAACACCGATAGTGAAAAGGCTTCACCAGAAACAGCGATGGCTCGTACGGTTGCGGGAAAATACTAGGTAAATTCTAGGCAAATCGGAGAACTCTCGAGTGTCCCCGGACGTAAGTCATTGGAAAGATGGCGCTCCCTAGGGGGATCGAACCCCTGTTACCGGCGTGAGAGGCCGGCGTCCTAACCGCTAGACGAAGGGAGCACTTGCGCGGATTAGCAAGCCTGGAATGCTACCATACGTGCTTGCGATGCCACAGTGACGAGATTGGTTCTTCGCAGCGGTGGTGCGGGGTTGTAACCATAGGTATACACCATAAATGATGATCAAGTTATAGATATGTCAGTGGGTAGTTCCAGTGCGACGCTTCATGCCCGCCGAGTTCCAGCCTCTGATCTAGGGCTGTCAATTTCTGATGTCTCCCCGGCTGCCGTTTCCATTATCCGTACGCTTCAGGGCAGCGGGTTCCAGGCCGAAATGGTGGGTGGTTGCGTGCGAGACCTGCTTTTGGGGTGGTCACCCAAAGATTTTGACGTGGTGACCAATGCAACACCCGACCAGATCAAGAAACTGTTCCGACGAGCGCGCGTGATCGGCCGGAGGTTTCAGCTCGTGCACGTTCGGATAGGGCGTGAGGTGATCGAAGTGTCTACCTATAGAGGCAGTGATACAGGCCGTCAGGAACAGCGTAGGGGTCGAGCAAAAGAAAAGATGGCAGCCAATAATGTGTTTGGGCGCCGTGATGAGGATGTATTGCGACGCGATTTCACGATTAATGCGCTTTACTACGATCCGGTCAAAGAGGTGGTGACTGACTATGTTGACGGACTCGGCCATATCCAGGAGAGGCGGCTTGAGATCATTGGTGATCCCAGACAGCGCTTCAGTGAAGACCCCGTGAGAATGTTGCGTGCAGTCCGATTTAAGGCCAAGCTGAATCTTAGATTAGACGCCAAAATGGAGAAATTACTGCCCAGGATGGCTGGGACACTGATAGCGGTATCTCCACCACGGCTGTTTGAGGAGATTATTAAGGTACTGCACAACGGCCACGGCGCCGTTGGCTTCCAGGCTCTGGACCGCTATGGTTTGTTACGATTTTTGTTCCCGGCAGCGACCCGGCACTTCAACGAACAAGATCTAAACAAAAAGAATGGGCTCATTCCTTGTGCGCTCCGGAATACGGATCAAAGGGTGGCGGATAGAAAACCTGTAATCTCACCATTTCTATTTTCTGTTTTGCTTTGGCGTCAGGTGGAGCAGGCCTGGCATATGAAATCGGGTGGAAACCGCTCTATTTTTGAAAATCTGCATCGATCGGCAGACAGGGTTTTAGAGGAACTCCATCCTACCGTCAGAATTCCGCGCCGGATCAGTGCTGTCATGATAGAGATCTGGGAACTGCAGATACGACTCGAGCAGCGCCGACCCCGCACCATCAAGCGCTTACTGTCACACAGGCGGTTTCGGGCTGCCTATGATTTTCTGCTTCTTCGTGCCGGTAGCGGGGAGGTTTCAGATGCCCTCGCCGACTGGTGGACAAAGATACAGGAAATGCCGCCGGCTGACGTTCAACGGATGATTCAGGGGCTGGAGCAAAGCAAGCCACGCCGTAAGGCAAGTACTCGAAGGAAAAGGAAACGCTTGTGACAATCAGTCCGTCGGATGTTGTGGTATGGATCGGGCTTGGTTCGAACATGGGTCAGGCGACTGATCAGGTCGAGCAAGCAATCGTCGCGTTGACCGATGAACCCGGATTAGAACCGACAGCCAGATCATCGCTTTACCGCACAGCGCCGATGGGTCACGTGGCTCAGCCTGATTTTATCAACGCGGTTGTCCGTGCATCGTGTGGGATAGGGTGCTATGAGTTACTTGAGTCGCTTCAGAAGATAGAGAAGCGCTTCGGTCGTACTCGCAATGGTGACCGATTTGGGTCACGATCTCTCGATCTTGATCTTCTGATGTACGCCGATCAGATAATCTCCTCTGCCCAGTTGGAACTGCCACATCCCAGGATGCATGAACGTCTTTTTGTACTGGAACCGCTGGCCGAAATCGAGGGGGATATAACCGTTCCGGGCCGTGGGCGATTAAGCGTGTTGAGGCAGGCATGCCTTGATCAGCGTGTGCAACGGCTCGGCGATGGTGCTGCCTTAAGGGCTTCAAAAAATGATTAAGGTTTCGATACCGGAGGTGGAAGCGGTTACAATTACCGGCCGTGAGTGCAATCTTCTATACAGCACGCCCACGCGCGCTTGAAATTCTTACCTCTGTTCGACATGGCTGAACAGTCGGACCAATTGACTGCCGACCCTAAGCAGGGCCAACAGTCGCCTGTGCTGGTTGCCGGTGAAGCACTCCAAAGCTGGCCTGAAGATCTTTACATCCCGCCTGATGCGCTTGAGGTTATTCTTGAGGCATTTCAGGGACCACTCGATCTGCTGCTTTATCTGATTCGTAAGCAGAATATCGACATACTGGATATTCCGGTTGCAGAGATCACTCGCCAGTACATGGAATACGTCGAGTTGATGCGGCGACTGCACCTTGATCTTGCCGCGGAATATCTGGTGATGGCGGCAATGCTGGCGGAGATAAAGTCGCGAATGCTGCTACCCCGGCCCGAGATTGAAGATGAAGATGCCGAAGATCCCCGTGCGGTTCTCGTTCGCCGTCTGCAGGAGTATGAGCGGTTCCGCGGTGCAGCAGAGCAGCTAGACTCCCGTCCTCGTCTTGAGCGCGACCTATATATTGCTTACGCCCGGATCGATGACCCGGACCCACCGAAGATCGAATCGCTGGTTGATCTGAACGACCTGGTCGAGGCAATGAGGGCGGCCATGCTCAGTGCCCACCGTCGAAAGCACCTGCAGTTGGTACCGGAAACATTTTCCGTTCGAGATCGTATGAGCCGCATAATGGATCGAGTCCGCAGTGGAGAATACGTAGATTTAATGGACTTTTTTGATCCAGACGAAGGGCGGATGGGGCTGGTGGTGAGCTTTATCGCAGTGCTCGAACTGGTGCGAGACGGGGTACTCATCGTTATTCAGAATGACCCCAGCGCACCGATCCATGTGAAATCAAAAGAAAGATGAAGAATAAAACAGAAATCAGTAACACGGTTGAAGCTGCGTTGTTTTCAGCCGAAGAACCATTGTCCACCAAGGATCTACGGGGAATGTTTAAGCCGGAGGATGCCCCGGCTACGGATGAGCTCAATGCTATCCTCGATCAACTGGCGTCCGATTACCACGGTCGAGGCATAGAGTTGGTCAGCGTTGCAAACGGCTACCGTTTCCAGACGCAGGTTCAGTATGCGAGTGCTTTGCGGCGCTTAAGGGAGCTGAGGCCGCCCAGGTATTCCCGAGCGTTACTGGAAACGCTGGCTATTATTGCCTACAGGCAGCCAGTGACTCGAGGTGATGTCGAGGAGGTCAGAGGCGTGGCCGTGTCGACCGACATCATGCGCGCCTTGTTGGAGCGTGGCTGGGTAAGACAGATGGGAGAGCGGGAGGTGCCGGGCCGACCAGCACTCTATGGTACGACGACAGATTTTCTTGAGTATTTCAATCTC
>MPLX02087125.1_pt1 | contig 20177 bp, 23 predicted proteins | sample 1617341 | NCBI WGS metagenome assembly MPLX02 (sample SAMN05944804, study PRJNA350692) | marine metagenome | biome: marine; feature: ODZ; material: water; isolation source: 120 m water sample filtered on 0.2 um supor filter | place: Pacific Ocean | collected 2012-04-08 | depth 120m m | reverse complement strand
CCCCAGAGCCGGTAACGGTTCCCAGCCCGGCACGGGATGACACAAACTTGCCGTAAATCCATACCCGTACTCCCCGGGGGGTATTGACCTGAGCCCAGCCATCGAGCGTGCGCAGCACCCGCACCGGTGTGCCAGCGGTCAGTGTTCCCAGGGGGGCTGTCGTTAGACTCTGCCCGGCAAAGGTTGGTGCGCCTTTATCGCCCACATAGGCCTGGACAGTTTCAAAAGGCGTTTCATTGCGAGTTTCCGTGGAATTAGCAGAAGGTGGAGGATCCTTGTCCGGGGCTCTGGCGTCGTCGGGTTGGATTACCAGGCGAGGCCGCCCGGCATCACTTTGGGACAACGTGGTCTGGGCATCTTCCCCTGCCCGGGTAGTACGGGTTGGTGTTGTTGTGCCACCCCGGACTGTCATCCGGTCACGGGCCATGTCATATACGATGCGCTCACCTTCGATCGCGTCCCGATCCTGCCTCAGTTGTGCTTCGGTGATGAAGGTAACGATGTTGTGAATTTCGTCGAGTTCAATCGTGCGGCTGGTGCCAACAATGTCGTGATTTTTGCCATCGGGCCGTTGGCGAAAGACAGCCGGGTTTCCTTGGGCGACGGCATGGTGCAGTTGTTCGCCCTCGTAAAAAAGTTCAATCTGGTCTGCGAGGATACGAATAGTGCCCTGGCGGATCGAGACATTACCCCGGTAGATCCGCTTGCCGCTGCCAAAGTCCATCTCGACTTCGTCCGCCTCGACCAGCACACTCTGGTTGCGATCTGACTCCAGAGCCGCCACGTTTAGCGGGAAGAGGACGAGGCAGATCAGCCCGAAGAGAACAGTACGATGCATGGTGGGATTTTAGCAAATCTGTCCGCGACCTCCGGCTCAGCCGCCGCGTTCGAGTTGTACCGTCAGTCGCTCAGTCCGGGTCACGCTGCCTGGATCCCCTTCGCGGCGGTATTGCGTGACCTCGACGTGGCCCTTGAGCTGCACCTCCTTGCCATCACCAGAAAGCCAGCCTGAATCGCTGGTGGTCTGACGGATCGGCTTGCCGGCCCGGTACTGCACCAGTTGGGGATTATCCAGCAGGGAGGTATTGTCATCTGGAAAATGCACCAGTCGCTGAGCCTTGAGGACATAAATCACGCCCACCTCGTCGCGACCGGTCGCGGTGAACTGCTGCACGTAGTAATCTGGCTCATGGCTCGGTACAGGCGCAGGTTTATCCGTGGTGGGCTCCAGCAGGCTGACCTGTAACCAGATGCCCAGTCCGGCCATTGCGCCCAGCACCCCCAGCAGCACCGCCCGCTCGAGGTAGCGTTGCATGGGGTCAGAAGACCCGGGCGCGGATCAGATCGAGCGCATTCAATGCGCCGACCGGGCGACCACTCGTATCCACGGCGAACAGCCCGTTAATAGATAGACGTTGCATCATCTCCACCACCTCGGCAGCCAGGGTCGATGGTGTGGTGGTGTGAGGTTCTCGCACCATCACCGATTCGATCTGACAGTGCTGCACATCAATTTCCTCATTCAGGGTGCGCCGCAGATCGCCATCGGTGTAGATACCACAAAGCAGACCGTCCTGATCAACGACACCGATCATGCCTAAACGCTTAGCCGACATCTCTACCAGTGCATCGACCACGGTGGTGTCCAGCGAGACCAGTGGCAGGGCATCACCGGTATGCATCAGATCTTGGACATAGACCAACAGTCGCCGGCCCAGCGCGCCTCCAGGGTGGGAGCGGGCAAAATCTTCGGCACCAAAATCGCGCGCTTTCAGTACCGCAACCGCAAGCGCATCGCCCATGGCTAAAGTCGCGGTGGTGCTGGCTGTGGGGGCGAGGTTGTGTGGGCAGGCCTCCCGTTCCACGCCGGTGTCGAGGCAGATCTGGGCCACCTTGCCCAGAGAAGACGCTTCGTGTCCCGTCAGCGCGAGCAGTGTGATCCCCATGCGCTTAATCATCGGCAGTATGGTGAGTATTTCCGGAGTCTCACCAGAGTTGGAGATCGCAATGACCAGATCTCCCGGGGTGATCATGCCCAGGTCGCCGTGGCTGGCCTCACCCGGATGGACAAAAAAAGCGGGTGTGCCTGTGCTGGCCAGGGTTGCAGCAATCTTGCCACCGATATGGCCGGACTTGCCCATGCCGACGACCACAACCCGGCCTGTGCATTCGAGCAGGGCCTGGCAGGCGTCGGCGAAACGCTCATTCAGCCGCTGCCCCAGTGTGGCCAGAGCTTCATGTTCTCGGGCGATAACTGCCCGCCCATCCGCGACGAAAGAGGATTTGGTCATGCCGGGAAAATCACTTGCCGAATCACTGATTATGAGAAAACCGCACAGGTGAACTGCGAATCCGGGTTATTCTAAAGGAAAGGCTGAATTGAAATGATCCAGGTGCTCTTGGATGCGTACGCCATTACAAATCGGTACCCACGGCTGGAACTATCCGGCCTGGCAGGGGGCTTTCTACGATCCGGACCTGCCGCCCGAGTGGCGGCTCTCCTGGTATGCCAATCACCTGCGTGCCGTACTGGTCCCCCCGGATGCGGCCCACAGGATGGATACGGCTCGGGTGCTGGGCTGGATCGAGGACACGGATCCGGCGTTTCGTTTTATTGCCCAGATTGATGCTACCCATCTGAATCAAACGGGGGAGGATGTGCCGTCCTCGGCCGTCAGCCCACTGGTGACGGCATTTGCGGGACAGTTGGATGCGCTGGTGTTTTGCGCTTCGGCTGGTACACCACTCGACTGGGCTGCACTTGAAGCGTTGTGCTCAGGCAACCCCATGGTGCCAATTTGTGTAAGCGGTATAGCCAGTGATACACAGTCCGCGGAGTTCGGCCACTGCTGGTATCCTGAGGAAACGACGTCATTGCGGGATGCACCTTACACTATCGCCTTTTGTGCTGACGGAACACTGCCGACCTTGCAAAGAATTATCCAGACGATGCAGCAGACGTTGACTGGCAGCGGTGCACTGATACTGACTGATCCGCAACGCGCCTACGACCATGCCCGCGAAGCACGCATGATTGCAGATCTACTGGGTGCCTGATGGTGTCCCCCGCTCCTCGTTACGATAGTTGGGTGCTGGGCCATCCCGGGTGGGTATTGCTGGCGCTTATTCTGGTGCTGGGATTTTTCGCTTACCATGTGCGCGATTTTCGCCTCGATGCGTCTGCTGATTCTTTACTGCTGGAGGATGATCAGGATCTGCAGGCTTTTCGTGACCTGTCGGATCGTTATCGCTCCCGCAGTTTTCTGGTGGTAGCTGTGGTACCGCATGATGAGCTTTTTGTGCCTAAAACCCTGGAGCGGCTTGATCAACTAGCTGAGGATCTGGGTGCCGTGGCGGGGATCGAATCGGTAGCTTCTCTTCTGGATGCTCCGTTGCTTGCCCAGGGGAAGGGCTCACTGGCAGAACTGGCGGGCAGTTACCAAACGTTACGTGCTGTTGGGGTGAATCTGGCGCAGGCACGCGAGGAACTGATCGCCAGCCCCATATTTTCTGAACTTGTCGTCAGTACAGATGGCACCACGACTGCACTTCAGCTCAACCTTGAAGATACACCCCGTCTGCGGCAATTGCAGAACGAGAAGCGCGTTCTGGCGGCGCAGGTTCGCCAGGGAAATGCTAGCCCCGCCGAGAAAGATCGGTTAACACAGCTTCAGCGGGAGTACCAGGCGCTAAAAGCAGAATCGGACCGACGCAGTCACGATACGATTGTAGCGGTACGCCAGACTTTCAATGGTTATCGAGATCTCGGTCGACTGACGCTGGGCGGGGTTTCGATGATCGCCGACGATATGATCACTTTCATCCGCAAGGATCTGCTGGTGTTTGGGGCAGGTGTCTTTGGGTTTCTGATAGTGATGCTCGGCGGGATTTTCCGCTCACCCCGCTGGGTGTTGCTGCCACTGGGGAGTTGCCTCTACGCGGGAGTGATCATGATCGGCCTGCTTGGATTTACTGGGTGGCAGGTCACGGTGATTTCGTCCAATTTCATTTCGCTGATGCTGATTCTGACGATGTCGATGAACGTGCACCTGATGGTGCGCTACCGTCAACTGGCGCTGGATCAACCGACAAGGCCGCACCGGGAATTGGTGCTTACCACGATGCGCAAAATGTTTTGGCCCTGTCTGTATACCGCGCTGACTACCATTCTGGCTTTTGGCTCGCTGGTGTTCAGCAGCATCAAGCCGGTGATCGACTTTGGCTGGATGATGTCCATCGGACTTAGCGTGACTTTTGCGGTTTCGTTTCTGCTTTTCCCGGTGCTGCTGGTCGTGTTGGGACCTGCTAGCGCTTTAACCCGCCCTGTGCCAGGTATGTCATTCACTGGTATGTTGTCACGCCTTACGGCCGAGCGGGGCATGATCGTGCTCGGGGTATCGCTCATATTGGCGCTGCTGGGTGCGGCGGGTATCAGCCGGCTGCAGGTGGAGAATAGTTTCGTCAATTATTTCAGTGAAGATACTGAGATTTACCAAGGACTGAAACTGGTCGATCAGGAGCTCGGCGGTACCACCCCGCTGGAGGTTCTGCTGCAGTTTGAGCAAATATCGAGCCCGAATTCAGAAAAAGAAGAAGATGAGGATGAGGATGACCTGGCGTTATTGTTGGGCAGCGTCTCACAGGGAGATCCAGCTGATTATTGGTTCTCACCACAGAAGATTGACACGATTACAGCCGTGCACGACTTTCTGGCAAGCCGTTACGGCGTAGGCCAGGTGTTGTCACTGGCCTCACTGATACGAGTAGGCGAGTCGATCAGCGAGGCACCCTTCGATACCTTTGAACTTGCGGTGCTGTACAAGCGGATGCCGAATGATCTTAAGGAGGCGCTGCTCAGCCCTTATGTCTCTATCGAGCATGATGAGGCGCGGCTGAGCGCGCGGATACGAGACTCCCTGACAGATTTGCGGCGCAACGATCTGTTGCAGGAGATTCGTTTGGGCCTGGTAGAGCAGGTTGGCCTGGCGCCGGGGAGCTTCCAGCTCAGCGGACTGGCAGTGCTCTATAACAATATGTTGCAAAGCCTGTACCGCTCACAGATTCTGAGTCTGGGTGTGGTCATGCTGGGCATCGCGTTGATGCTGTTATTTCTGTTTCGTTCTTGGAAACTCGCCGTAATTGGGATCGCCCCTAACCTGCTGGCTGCTGCCATCATTTTAGGGCTGATGGGCTGGAGCAACATCCCTTTGGATATGATGACGATCACGATCGCCTCGATCACGCTCGGCATTGCGGTCGATAACAGCATTCACTATATCTACCGTTTCCGTGATGAGTTGCCGCATTTTGGCGATTACGTCCAGACCCTGCATTATTGCCATGCCAACATCGGTCGGGCTATTTTCTATACCGCTATCACCATCATGGTGGGCTTTTCCATACTGGTGCTGTCGAATTTTCTGCCCACGATCTTCTTTGGCTTGCTCACCGCTTTGGGCATGGCCATTGCTCTGTTGGCCTCACTGACCCTTTTGCCCCGCCTGATTCTGCTGACTCGACCTTTTTGAGGCTGACATTAAAACGCCATTTGTAGTTGCCCCTATAAATCCGCACAATATCACGGGTGCACTATCCAAAAACCTGCCCTGATCCGGTGACCCGCCGCTTCTTTTCCCATCAGTTTGCGACACGCGCGAGCGCATGGTTGAGCGGCTGTGTCCTTGCCTGTTTTGTGTCGACCCCATATGCCCAGATATCGGCAGATGAGATGATTCACAGCACCGTATCCCGGGTGCTTGCGGAACTCGCCGATCGGCGGGCGGAACTGGAGTCAGATTTCGCGCTGCTGTATGCCCTGGTAGATGAAATCGTGGTGCCGCAGATTGCTCTGCAAAAGGTCTCTCGGCTGATTCTTGGGCGGCACTGGAAAGGGGCCAGCGAGGCGCAGCGTGAGCGCTTTACCCGTAGTTTCAAAGATTTGCTCATCCGCAGTTATGCCATAACCATGTTCGAGTACACCGGCAAAGAGGAACTGCGTTACAGCCCGGTCGAGCTCAAGAATGAAGGACGCATCGCGGTGGTTCCCACCCAGCTTGTGATGCCCGGGCAGACCCCGGTTCCGGTGGCTTACTACTGCCTCAGGGGAAAAGCCGGGATCTGGAAGATTTACGATATTCAGATTGACGGCATCAGTTTGATCATCAGTTATCGCAATCAATACGACCAGTACATTGACACCCATGGCCTGGATGCGCTGATAGAATCTCTGCAATCGAAAATCGCTGAAATCAATTAATAATTTCGGCTTAATTTTTTTGGGGTAATAGAAGATGGTAAGGCCAGAAGATATCAAGGGCTGGATCGAAACTAACTTGAACGGTGCCGAGGTTGAAATTTCAGGTGATGGACACCACTTTGAAGCAGAGATCATATGTGCCGGTTTCGCAGGCAAGAGTAGGGTGCAACAGCACCAGATGGTCTACAGTGCACTGGGCGATCGTATGAAAACTCAGATTCATGCGCTATCGATGCAGACTTTGACACCGGAAGAAAAAGCAGCGCAGACCGGCTCGTAGCGGCAAACGTACCAACGAGTAACTGAACACAAGACGAGACAAGACAATGGATACAAATCAGAGAATTAAAGAAACTGTGGAAGGCGCTCGCGTGATGCTTTTCATGAAAGGGAACCGTGATTTTCCGCAGTGTGGCTTTTCAGGGCGGGCGGTTCAGATCCTGCAGGTGCTGGGTACAGAGTTTGAAACGGCCGATGTGCTCGCCGATGACGAGATCCGTCAGGGTATCAAGGACTACTCAAGCTGGCCCACGATCCCCCAGCTCTACATTGATGGGGAATTTATCGGTGGTAGCGACATCATGATGGAGATGTACGAAAACGGCGAACTGAAGAAGAAACTGGATCAACTACCCGCCGCATAAGCGCCGGAGAAAAAACAGATGAAGGCGCCCTTAGGGCGCCTTCTTTTTGAGTTACGCTAGAATGGGCGTCTGCCGGGCGGGAAACCACTCGACTCGGCTCCCTTTTACTTGCCAGACACTTCACGCCGTATTGGACAGTTTACTCATCAGGGGCGGCCAACCGTTGCGCGGAACGGTGCGAACGGGCGGCGCCAAGAACGCAGCCCTGCCGGTATTGATCAGCGCCCTGCTGACGGATCAGGACCTGCGTGTTGCCAACGTTCCACATCTGCGCGACATCACCACGACTCTAGAGTTATTGGGTCGCCTGGGCGCCAGAATCGAGGTGGATGAAAAATCCGTCATCCAGGTCAACGCGGCCGGATTGACCTCACGTTGTGCCCCCTACGAACTGGTAAAAACCATGCGGGCTTCTATCCTTGTGCTGGGGCCGTTGCTGGCGCGTTTTGGCCAGGCCGAGGTATCACTGCCCGGTGGTTGCGCGATCGGATCGCGTCCTGTTGACCTGCATGTCCGTGGCCTTGAGCAGATGGGGGCGACTGTCTCGGTCGACGGGGGTTACATCAAGGCACGCGCCTCGGGTGGTCGTTTGCATGGCGCTAAAATCGTTTTCGATACCGTCACGGTAACGGGTACGGAGAATTTGATGATGGCGGCCACACTGGCTCGTGGGACCACGGTGCTGGAGAATGCGGCTCGGGAACCTGAAGTCGCCGACCTGGCCCGTTGCCTGGTTAATATGGGCGCCCACATCGATGGTGCCGGCAGTGACATCATCGAGATCGAAGGGGTGGGTCATCTCTCAGGTGCAGCGCATCAGGTGATCCCCGATCGCATCGAAGCGGGCACCTTTCTGGTGGCGGGTGCTGTCACTGGTGGCCGTATCTGCCTACAGGACGTCAATGTGCATCACCTCGATGCGGTGACGGAAAAATTGCGCGAGGCCGGGGCTGAAATTCTGGCGGATGATAATTGTCTGACCCTAGATATGTCGGGCCGGCGGCCCTGTGCCGTCACAGTCAATACGGCGCCGTATCCGGGGTTCCCAACCGATATGCAGGCCCAGTTTGTATTGTTGAACTGTGTTGCCCAGGGTACTGCCACGGTAACCGAACGAATCTTCGAGAATCGCTTCATGCACGTGCAGGAACTGCAGCGCATGGGTGCCGAGATTGATCTGCATGGCAACACGGCAGTGGTGCATGGCGTGAGCGAACTGAGCGGTGCGCAGGTCATGGCGACAGACCTTCGGGCATCGGCCTGTCTGGTACTGGCTGGTCTGGTCGCACGCGGTCAGACTACGATCGATCGGATCTATCACATCGACCGAGGTTATGACTGCATCGAGGAAAAACTGCTGCAATGTGGCGCTGATATCCAGAGGGTATCTGACCCGCGCTCACACCTGGTCAGTGCTGTTCAGTAAGTCATTGCGTCTGCCCATCATGCTAGCAACTGGTTTTTCGTGCTGAGTGAAGCTTTATGCCTGTGCCGATAAAACGATTAAACGCCAATGCGCCGGACTTTGAACCGGCGTTTACCTCCCTGCTCGATCGGACCCAGCCCTTCGATGCCTCGGTGGATCAAGCCGTGCGCGACATCATTGCCGCAGTGCGCCGGGAGGGAGACCCGGCGCTACTCAGGCTGACAGCACAATTCGACCAAATGAGTCTGGATTGTGCCGAGGAACTCGAAATACCGCCCGAGCGCTGGCGCAGCGCCAGTGAATCTCTGGATTGCGGGCTGCGTGAAGCGCTGGAATGCGCGTCTGAGCGTATTCGGGCATTCCATGAGCACCAGCGTGAGGCCTCCTGGCAGATCGAGCAAGCTGATGGTCTCCGACTGGGTCAGCAGGTCACTGCACTGGAGCGGGTTGGCCTTTACGTGCCGGGCGGTAAAGCAGCTTATCCCTCCTCGGTGTTGATGAATGCGATTCCTGCCCGGGTCGCTGGAGTGGAAGAACTCATCATGGTAGTGCCAACACCTGGTGGGCAGATCAGTGATGCTGTGCTTGCCAGCGCCCACCTTGCGAGTGTCGACCGAGTGTTTTGTATCGGTGGCGCACAGGCGGTGGCAGCGCTGGCGTATGGCACGCAGACTGTGCCGCGGGTAGACAAAATAGTGGGCCCGGGAAACATTTACGTTGCCACGGCGAAACAGCAGGTTTTCGGCGATGTGGGTATCGATATGATCGCAGGACCCTCTGAGGTGGTCGTGATCTGCGATACCGGTGCAAACCCTGAGTGGGTGGCAATGGATCTTTTTGCCCAGGCAGAGCATGATGAGCAGGCTCAGTCCATCGCAATCTGTACCGGGGCCGGCACCCTTGAGCGTGTCGGTGAAGCCATAGACCGCCTGCTGGCCGGTATGGAGCGACGCAGCATTATCGAAAAAGCCCTGGCCGGTCAGGGCGCCCTGATCGAGGTTACGTCGATGGATCAGGCGATTGAGGTGGCCAACCGGATCGCGCCGGAACATCTGGAGCTCATGATAGCTGAGCCTGCACCGTGGCTTGAAAAGGTGCGCCATGCGGGGGCCATCTTTTGTGGTTACCACAGTGCAGAGTCACTGGGTGATTACTGTGCTGGGCCAAATCATGTGTTGCCCACTTCGGGTACGGCGCGCTTCAGTTCGCCGCTGGGGGTCTATGACTTCCAAAAGCGCTCCAGTGTTATTCATTGCTCCAAAGCGGGGGCGGCAACACTTTCGCCGATCGCCTCTGCTTTGGCACGTGCTGAAGGCCTGACGGCACACGCACGCTCTGCGGAGTATCGTGGCGTGCCCCAAAAGGATCAGCCCGATGACTGAAAATCGGGGCGTGCGTTGGGTACATCCGTATATACGGGCGTTAACGGCCTACCCGGTAACGCCAGCTAATAAACTGATCAAGCTGGATGCGATGGAAAATCCCTATGTCTGGGATGGTGCCTTGCGTACCGCGTGGTTAGAGCGGCTGGCCGATGTCCCGCTCAACCGCTACCCGGATGCGCCAGGAACGGCTCTGACGGGTGTATTGCGGGAGGTTCTTGCGGTACCCCCTGATGCCGAGCTGCTGTTGGGCAATGGTTCCGACGAGCTGATCCAGATGGTAGCGCTGGCTGTGGGTGGGCCTGGGCGGGTGATGATGGCGCCAGAACCGAGTTTTTCGATGTACCAGGTGATCGCTAAGATTACCGGCTGTGATTATGTAGCGGTCCCACGCCATACCGACTTCTCAATAGATACTGATGCCTTGCTGAGCGCCATTGAGCGCCATGATCCGTGTTGCGTCTTTCTGGCCTGCCCTAATAATCCTACCGGTAATGCCTGTGATCCAGCGATGATCGAAAACGTGGCGCGGGCCTGTAGCGGTATCGTACTCGTGGATGAGGCTTACCACGCTTTTTGTGGTCAGACTTTCATGGATAGGGCCACAATGGCGAAGAACGTGCTGGTGATGCGCACTTTCTCCAAGTTGGGTCTGGCAGGCTTGCGTTTGGGTCTGCTGGCGGGTCCTTCGGCATTGGTGGATGAATTAAACAAGATTCGCCTGCCCTATAACATCAATGCGTTAACGCAGGCCAGTGTGGCCTTTGCGCTTGAGCATATGGACTGGTTTGATGAGAAGGCCGTGATGATCTGTCATGCCCGTGATGATCTGTATCGGGCGCTTGACGGGATGAGGGGCATCACCGCGTATCCCAGCAAAACCAATTTCATCCTTTTTCGCGTGCCGAGAGGCACCGGGAACCAGGTCTTCACCGCACTGTGTGATCGGGGCGTTCTGATAAAAAACCTTCACGGCGCTCACCAGGCGCTGAAGGACTGTCTGCGTGTCACCGTCAGTACCCCAGCTGAGAACACAGCCTTTCTCGAAGCGCTCAGCAGAGCTTTGCAAGTCGGGTCCGCATAAAACACTGAATTTCCCTAGATAGGGGTTTGCCCGTCACGTGCGCCAAGCGCAACCCTTTTCCTTTGGGGCAGGGGCCCCTTAAGCAATAATTCCTTCCGAGATGGCCCGGGCAACAGATCAGGACTCTCAGTTTTGTTACAATCACATCCTAGACCGGTGTATTTCGGATACCTCATGTTTGCCGGCCAGAACTCCACCTCAGATGTCATCGCGTACTGCTCAAATTGATCGTAAAACCCGTGAAACCCGGATCAGCGTATCAGTTGATCTGGATGGTATCGGCGTGGCGACGCTGCAGACGGGACTGCCATTCTTTGATCACATGTTGGAGCAGGTTGCTCGCCACGGTTTGATCGATTTGAGCATCCGTGCTGAGGGTGATCTTGAAATCGATGCGCACCACACAGTTGAAGACGTCGGTATCACTCTGGGTCAAGCGGTCACCCAGGCGCTGGGGGAGCCGCGCGGCATCAACCGCTATGGCCATGCCTACGTGCCGTTGGATGAAGCCCTGAGCAGGGTTGTGATCGATTTTTCCGGTCGGCCGGGCCTGGAGTTTGTGGTGAGTTGGCCACGGGCCCGGGTGGGTGATTTCGATGTGGACCTATTGGAAGAGTTCTTTCAGGGTTTTTGCAATCATGCCCGGGTCACCTTGCATATTGATAACCTGCGCGGCGCCAATGCACACCACGTGGCAGAAACGGTATTCAAGGCTTTTGGGCGGGCACTGCGCATGGCGCTCGCTCACGATGCACGTCAGGCCGATACCGTGCCATCTACCAAGGGGTCTTTGCAGGGTTAATGCAGCGGATTGCGGTTGTCGATCTGGGTACCGGCAATTTGCATTCGGTTGCCAAAGCACTTGAGAAGGTCGCCCCCCAGGCGCGGGTGACTGTCTCCGCGGATCCCGTCCAACTCCATGACGCCAGCCACGTGGTACTACCCGGACAAGGTGCCATGGGTTCCTGGCTGGACGCGCTCAACGACAGTGGCCTGCGCGATGTGATTGCCCAGGCAATGGTGTGCCGGCCGTTGCTGGGGATTTGCGTGGGGATGCAGGCGCTTTTTGATCACAGCGATGAAGATGGGGGTGTTCAGGGTTTGGGTGTGGTGCCCGGTGTGGTGCACCGATTTAGGCATAGTAGGGATGATCCTAAGACACGGCTGAAAGTGCCACATATGGGGTGGAATAATGTCACCCAGTGCGGATCCCATCCCCTGTGGCAGGGTATCGATCAGGATGCGCGTTTTTATTTTGTACATAGCTACTATGCCGATGCGGCGAATCAGGCTGATGTGGCGGGAGTCACCGAGTACGGGGTGCGTTTTGCCTGTGCGGTGGCGCACGAGAATATTTTTGCCGTTCAGTTTCATCCTGAGAAAAGCCATCGCCAGGGCCTGCAGTTACTGGAGAACTTTGTATCCTGGGATGGGCTGCCTAAGCGCTGATTTGGGTAAAAACTGTTACACGGACCAGGCTCGCGCAATTGGGATAGAATGCACTGTGCTGGATAGCCCTGCGCATCATTGGTCAGCACTTTTACCCTCAGCCGACATGGCTCTTGTTACCCCCGAATTTCTTGCCTCATGCTGTTAATTCCTGCCATTGATATCAAAGAAGGTCGCTGTGTGCGTTTGCGCCAGGGCGATATGACGGATGAGACGTTGTTTGATACTGATCCGATGCGCGCGGCAGAGCGCTGGGTTGCGCAGGGGGCAAAGCGCCTGCATATCGTCGATCTCGACGGTGCTGTGGCCGGGCGGCCGGTAAACGCTGGCATCATTCGCGCCATAGCAGACCGTTACCCGGATATGCCGTTACAGGTGGGCGGGGGTATTCGAGATGAAGATACAGTACAAGCCTACCTGGATGCCGGGGTCCAGTTCGTCATCATTGGTACCCGGGCGGTCAATGAGCCGCACTTTGTCAGTGATCTGTGTGCCGAGTTTCCCGGCCACGTCATTGTAGGTCTGGATGCGCGCGAGGGCGCCATCGCCACGGATGGGTGGTCCAAGCTTTCTGGCCATGATGTCATTGACATGGCGCAGCATTTTGAGAACGATGGTGTTGCTGCTATTGTTTATACCGATATCGAGCGTGACGGTATGCTGAGTGGCGTGAATGTTGAAGCGACTGCCCAACTGGCCGAAGCGATCCGGATACCGGTCATTGCCTCGGGCGGGGTCCGAGATCTCGACGACATTCGCAGGCTGGTCGCGGTTCAGGATTCAGGTATCGAAGCGGCGATCACGGGCCGTGCGATCTACGAAGGGACTCTGGATTTTGCCCAGGGTCAGCAGATCGCCGCCGCTGCGGACCCGACCGGCGACTGATTGTGGGATTGGCAAGACGAATTATCCCCTGTTTGGATGTAGACGGGGGAAGGGTGGTGAAGGGCGTGCGTTTCATCGATATTCGCGATGCCGGTGATCCGGTAGAAGTCGCACGTCGCTACGATGAACAGATGGCCGATGAAATCACATTTCTGGATATCACGGCCAGCTCCAGTGCACGCGATACCATGGTCGAGGTGGTAAGCGAAGTGGCGGCGCAGGTGTTTATCCCATTGACGGTGGGTGGCGGCATTCGCGAGGTGGGGGATATTCACCGTATGCTGCACGCTGGCGCCGACAAAGTCTCGATTAATACCGCTGCGGTAAACAGACCGGGGCTTGTCAGTGAAGCAAGCCGCCACTTTGGGGCGCAGTGTATTGTGGTAGCGATTGATGCTAAACGCAGCGGTGATCGCTGGGAGGTGTTCACCCACGGTGGGCGCAACACCACCGGGCGGGATGTGGTTGACTGGGCGGTAGAAATAGTCGAGCGTGGTGCCGGCGAGATTCTATTGACCAGCATGGACCGGGACGGCACCCGCGATGGTTTTGATCTTGCCCTGACGCGGGCCGTCAGCGATGCAGTGTCGATCCCGGTGATTGCCTCCGGTGGAGTCGGTGAGTTGGCACATTTGTCGCAGGGAGTGCTTGAGGGTGGCGCGGACGCCGTGCTCGCCGCCAGTATTTTTCATTTTGGTGAGTACACGATCCGCCAGGCCAAGACCCATATGGCGGCATGCGGAATAGAGGTGAATATGCCATGAAGGATGACCATTGGCTCGACGCGGTGAAATGGACCGATGACGGGCTGGTTCCCGCTATTGCCCAGGAGGCAGGGAGCGGCCGAGTGATGATGGTCGCCTGGATGAACCGTGACGCTTTGCGTGAGACGGCGACGACACGCCGTGGGGTGTACTGGTCCCGCTCCCGCGCTAAGCTCTGGCGCAAAGGTGAGGAGTCGGGTAACGTCCAAATGATCAGCGAGATTCGTCTGGACTGCGATAACGACGTCATCCTGCTGCAGATCGAGCAGATTGGCGGTATCGCCTGCCACACTGGCCGTGCCAGCTGCTTCTATCAGCGCCTCGAAGCAGACGGCTGGCACAGTGTCGATCCCCAGCTCAAGGACCCCGGTGAGATGTACGGGAGTCGTTGAGCCGTGGAGTCCGATCTCGTGCACATCGTTGAGCGCCTGTCGACGCGGATCGCCGCGCGCGCCACCGCAGATCCCAGGTCCTCGTACACAGCCCATCTGCTGCAGGGCCCGAAGGAGGCCGTGTTGCGTAAGGTCGGCGAAGAGGCGCTCGAGGTCATCCTGGCGGCCCAGTCTTCAGACCGGGACGCCTTGATCGGTGAACTGGCGGACCTGTGGTATCACGCTCTGGTGGCAGCGCAGCGGTGCGCGCTGGATCCTGCTGAGGTTTTTGCAGAGCTGGAAAAACGGTATCACGAGGGGCAAAACTAAGACCTACCCGCTCCTTAGGGGGTCAATCGACCATCAGGGTGTTTCCACGAGTTTTTGAAAGCGGTTATCATGTATTGCAAGAGGGGCGATCCGCCCGGCTGGGTGGATCGCTGTCACTTGGCGCGAACGGGGGTTTATCGCGCTACACACGATAGCAAAGAGCAGGACAGGAGATAGTTATGGGAATGGGTGGTATCAGTATCTGGCAGTTACTTATCGTTCTGGTGATTGTATTGCTGCTTTTCGGCACCAAAAAATTACGCAATCTCGGCTCGGACCTGGGTGGTGCAGTCAAGGGTTTTCGCAGCACCATGAAAGATACCTCGAGCAGCGATGAGTCAGCGGAAGCAGAAGCAGAATCACCCGCCGACCCGGAAAGTCTGGCCGAATCTGTTGAAAAGTCTGAGTCCGATAAAGACAGCACCAAGGTCTGAGCGAGTCATACCGCAGCCCCATGTTCGATATTGGCTTTCTCGAGATCGTCATTATCGCGGCGATCGCTCTGGTGATACTGGGCCCCGAGCGTCTGCCCCGGGCGGCACGCACAGCGGGTTTGTGGGTCGGGCGTGCCCGGCGCATGGTGGCGGATGTTAAATCTGATATTGATCGCGAAATCCGCGAAAGTGAGTTGGCCGACATGCGCAAACTGGGTGAGGAAGTCAACAGCGTGAAGGACGATATCGGAAAAGCGGCTCGATCTATGACCGATAATGATGGCATGGGCGACGTGGTAGATTCGATCAAGGAGTCCGCCGAGACGCTGCGCCAGGACGCAACCGAAAAGACCGGCACCGGCTGACCAGAAAGACCGGTGGCTGAATCCCCCAACCGTCCCGAACTGCAGGGCGCGACTTTCATGTCGCATCTGCTGGAGTTGCGTGACCGTCTGATGCGCGGTGGGGGTGCAGTACTGGTGCTGTTTATCATGGCCGCACCATTCGCGAATACCCTCTACGAGTATCTCGCTCAGCCGCTGATGTCGGCCCTGCCAGAAGGCAACTCGATGATCTCCACTGAGCCGCACGGCCCATTTTTCGTGCCGTTCAAGTTTGCCTTTGCCTTTGCTACGGCAGTCGCTATGCCGTATCTGCTCTACCAGCTATGGGCCTTCGTGGCACCCGGTTTGTATGAACATGAAAAGCGCCTGACCGTGCCGCTACTCGTGTCGAGCAGCGTGCTTTTTTATCTGGGGATTCTTTTTGCTTACTTCGTCGTTTTTCCGCTGATCTTTGCATTTTTCACCAGCACTGCGCCCGAAGGTGTCTTGGTGATGACAGATATCAGCGCTTACCTCAGTTTTGTACTGAAACTTTTCTTTGCCTTCGGCCTGGCATTCGAGGTGCCCGTGGCCACCGTACTGATGGTGCGTATGGGCATGACGACCCCGGACAATCTGGCGGCTAAGCGGCCCTACATCATTGTGGGTGCATTTGTTGTGGGCATGCTGATGACGCCGCCGGACATCTTCTCCCAGACTATGCTGGCGTTGCCGGTATGGATTCTCTTTGAAGCGGGCCTTTATGTTTCTCGGTCGATTACGCCACGGTCTCGAGATGATGAAGACGAGGTCGATGAAGTAATTGAACCCGATCCTGGGAACACCGCAGAGGATGCCGATCTGGAACACGATTTGGATGAGGGTATCGCCGAGTTTGACGATTTAAGCGGCGATGAAGACGCGCCGCGGTCTTAGCCCGTAACTTGCCCCGAGTTTGCCGACGGATTGTTCAGTCGATTATTAGGCAGGATCACCGTTGATGGATTACCAAGTCAAGATCGTGGATTGGCATGAATGTGCCGAGCACCTTGGTTCGCTGCGTAATGAAGTGTTTGTGATAGAGCAAGGCGTGCCGGTTGCGCTTGAAATTGATGGTGAAGATGATCTTGCCTGCCACGCTGTCGCATTAACTGATGACGGCCAGGTGATTGGCACGGGAAGAATGTTGCCTTCGGGTAAGATCGGGCGCATGGCGGTACGCCGGGAACAGCGTTGCCGGGGTGTGGGCCGGGCATTGTTGGATAGGTTGGTAAACGAAGCCCGCGCCCGAGGGTTCACCCAGGTTAGTCTGGGTGCCCAGTTGCCGGCAGTCGATTTTTATCAACGCGCCGGTTTTTCGCCCCGCGGTGATGTGTTCATTGATGCCGGCATTGATCACCGCAAGATGGTATTGGAGCTGCGGTGAGTCCAAGAAATCCTGCCCCTATGAAACCTAAGGCGCCACATATCCGCAGTTTCGGGTTGTCCGAGGGCAGTCGTCTTGCTGATAAGTACGAGGTTGTGTCGCGACTGGGATCAGGCTGGGAAGGGGAGGTATACCTGGTACGCGAGTGCGGAACCCGGATCGAACGCACGGTAAAGATATTTTTCCCCCGGCGGAATCTGAGCAATCGGGCGCTACGTTTTTATGCCCGAAAACTGCACAAATTACGCCACTGTCCGGTAGTGATCCAGTACCACACTCGAGATACGTTCAGCTTTAAGGGATTGCCCGTTTCTTTTCTGGTGTCTGAATTCGTAGAGGGTGAATTGCTGTCGGATTTTCTTAAGCGTCAGCCCGGTCGTCGCCTTAACCCCTTTCAGGGGGTACACCTGCTGCATGCCCTGGCGCTGGGGATTGAGGCGATTCACAATGTCGGCGAATACCACGGGGACCTGCATACGGATAACGTGATCGTGTTGCGCCACGGGCTGGGATTCGAGTTGAAACTGCTCGACATGTTCAGTTGGGGTGCACCTAACGCAGAAAATATCCAACACGATGTTTTTGATTTGATTAGAATTTTTTACGATGCCTTAGGGGGTCAGCGCTGGTACCGTCGCCAGCCGCAAGAGGTTAAGCATATTTGTAAGGGGCTCAAGCGCTCTCTTATCGCGCGCGAATTTCGCAGCGCGGGACAGCTTTGCCAGTATCTTGAAACCATGGAATGGGATTAAAGGTCTTTAGCGGGTGAGTGTTTCTCCCTCTTTGCAGTTGCCGGTAGCACTACGGGGTGCGAATATGGCGTCACCGCAGCGGGTCACGCTGCCATCGGGTGAAGCCGTGGTCTTTAGCCGCCCCCATCCTTACGGCCATGATTCTGATGCCAACGAGGATGCCCTGGGCCTTTTCCAACCTGAGCCCGACCGCTTGTGGTTGGCCATTGCTGATGGTGTTGGTGGATTGCCGCGGGGACAAGAGGCGGCGAGTCGTGTCATTGAGATGCTGGGCGAGCCTCGGTCAAAACAGAATGTAGAATCAATGGAAAGCCGTATTGCAGCCAGCAACCAGGTGTTGCTCGAGCAACTGCCCGGTGGAGCGACCACAATCTCGGTAGTCGAGATTCTGGGTGATTCACTGATCAGTTATCATGCTGGCGATTCGGCGGCGCTGGTCGTAGGCCAGCGCGGCCGAATCAAACTCAAGACCCAGTGCCACTCGCCGGTGGGTATTAGTGAGGCCAGTGGTCGACTGGATGAGAAGCAGGCGCTGTTCCACCCGCGCCGCCATTTGTTGAACAACATGATGGGAGATCCGGCCTTGTGGCTCGAGAAGCAGGCTGCGTTGGACTTGGCAGCGCTCGATACGGTATTGGTGGCAAGTGATGGGCTGTGGGATAACCTTTTTATCGCTGAAGCCATCGAGGCAATACGGGCGGGCCCATTGATATCGGCAGCGCAACTGCTTGTTGACACCGTAATAAGCCGTATGAACGCGCCTGTGACGGGTATGCCGTCAAAACCTGATGACGTCAGTTTTATTTTGTACCGCTCGCAACAGATCGATTTGCCAGACTGACACCTCCGTCGGGCGATCAATCGCCGGGGTGTCCTTTTAACGTCGAAGTCCTCGGTGGGGAATCTTTCGCCCCGCAGTCGCTATCGTTGTTTTTGCCAGTCGCCACCCAACGCATCCACCACTTTACGGGTGATCGCGACCTGCTCAGTTGCAAACTCGTAGTACTGTGCATGACTGGCATTGCGAAAAACCTGTGCAACGCTTTGGAATCGGGCCAGGGCCTTCTCGGCAGTATTGGCATCTTCTAGCAGTTCTGCCAGTGTTTTCTGTGTGCTTGCCAGGTTGGCCATGGTCATGGCCCAGGTCATCGGTAATTTCTCTTGGGGCCATTCGAGCAAGGCATTCTCAAAGGCCGTCATCGCTTGCTCCAGCGTTGGTGTGTGACCTTCGCGCTCACCGAGTTTATGCAAAGCCGTGCCCAGGTTGTTCTGCGTCATGGCCCACTCTTGGGGTACGCGTTCTCGGGTGCGCTCTGCGAGGGCGTTGCGGTAAGCAGCGACAGACTGTTTCAGGGTTTGAGATCCTTTGCGCTTTTCGCCCAGCAGCCGCAGCGCGGTACCCAGGTGATCCAGCGTTGCCGCCCAGTCGAGCGGAACCCGGTCACGTCCCCATTCCTGTAGAACCTGCTTGTAGGTCTCTACCGCTTCCTTGAGAAGGCGCGCATCGTTTTTTTGCTGACCCAGGGCCAAAAGGATAGCGCCCAGGTTGTTCTGGGTGCTGGCCCACTCGTGTGGCGACTGGGCCTGCGTGTACTCTTCCAGTGCTGACTCAAATGCCTGGCGTGATCGCTCGAGCATTTCGGTATCTTTCTGGCGTTGGCCGAGGATACCCAGTGCGTTGCCCAGGCTATTCTGGGTTTGCGCCCATTCCAGTGGCAACTGCAGTCGTGGGCGCTTTGTTAGGGCAGCTTCAAAGGTACGGATCGCTTTTTCCAGCATCCCGGTGCCGCGCTGCCGCTGGGCGAGAATACCCAGTGCATTACCCAGGTCATGTTGCGTCGTTGCCCAGTCTTTGGGCCTTTGGGCCTCGGGTACCAGTGGGAGTACCGTGGTCTCGTAAAGATCTATGCTCTGTTGCAATGTCGTGTCGTCTGCAAATTCCCGACCGAGATCGGCCAGTATTGCGGCTTGCTGGCTGTGGTAGCGCCACTGCAGTGATGTATTCTCCCCGGCCTGGACGGCAGCGTTCGCATAAAGTGTGGCAGCACGATGGTGATCCTGGGTGATAGCGGCGATCAGGGCTTGCGCTCCCTGTAGATGGGAAAGGAGTGTGGGTGCCTCGTTTTTCCCAAGCCCCGCCCTGGCTTCTTCCAGCGCTTGACTGGCAGTATCGAACGACAGTGTCTCCCCAGCTTGCAAGGCGCGATGAGCACTGTCGATCAGGGCTGTCACGGCAGGATTGAAATGGACATTCTGGGAGAGATCAGCACAGCATGTACGCAATGCGTTCAGTCTGAACCAGGATTGCCTTAAGAGTCGGGATAATTGCGGGCGTGAAACGGGTTTAGCCAGGATATACGCCAGTAATGATTCAAGGTCGGATCGGTGAGCCCCGAGTGCTTTTGTGGCTGCATCCAGTTCGTTGGCATATTCGCTGGCCGGATCACATTTAGCATGACTCATCGTTGTGGCCCTGGCCGGTCGTCGTGTCGGTGAGATGGCAGTGGTTCTAAGTGGTTTCGGGGAAGGGGGTCAGCCGATTAAGGTGATGCGACGTCTGGTCAGTTTAGATTGAATAAAGCTCCGATGTCAGATAAATCGGAGCAGTACCCTGGTGGGGCTCGGTTGTCCGGAGGCCAATATCAAGATGG
>MPLX02043065.1_pt1 | contig 20219 bp, 18 predicted proteins | sample 1617341 | NCBI WGS metagenome assembly MPLX02 (sample SAMN05944804, study PRJNA350692) | marine metagenome | biome: marine; feature: ODZ; material: water; isolation source: 120 m water sample filtered on 0.2 um supor filter | place: Pacific Ocean | collected 2012-04-08 | depth 120m m | reverse complement strand
GCACGTATTGCCGCGGCCCCGATAGCCCCCGGAGCGGTACGCGTTGTAAATCCAGATTCGATGATGCCTACGATCTCACGTACACTCTCGACGTCGATTGGCGAAATTAGCCGTAATGCCGCCGTCTCTGTGCCCAATATGCGTGGCACCTCTGTGGCAATGCCGCCGCCTCTCGCGCCCACGGGCTCCAAGGTTGTCTACATACCGGACGGCGACGGCAGCGAGACCGGCAACTCCTTGCCCGGCCCGAACGACCCCATGGTTATCGACTTGATAGAAGACATTCCCGGCATGTCCAATAACCCCGGCTCTAAGAACGACCCTCAAACCTAGGGATCAGATTAGAAACCGGAATTTCCTAGATGGGGCTTAATCCATGCCGATACGGGTCAACCTTTGAACCCGCGCGCACTTTTCTGGGAGTCGGCATTAGCGTCAAAAAGAAAAAAGCCACTAACCCATTGGATTAGCGGCTTAATTATTGGTTGCGGGGGCTCGATGCCACCTTTACCGAACTTGGGCAAAACGTTGATGCGGAGGCTCGATACCTACCATTCCGTACGCCCGTCTCCGCCTTCCTCTCTTTGCCGGCTTAACTGGCCCGTGGCGACGTAAAATGGGCGGTCTTGGGAAAGTTCAGCGCGCCACGACTACAACACCATCCGCCCGCACTCGGCGCTCAAAGGAGACACGCCCGCAGAGGCGCGCCGAGCGCTTGAGCGACTTGATGGCCCCGCGCACGGCGCGCGTGCCAACCCTTCGACAATGCGTTATGCAGAACCAGGACTCTCCTTATGAGTGAGGGAGCCAAGGGGCCCAGATCAGAGGCAATGGACTTCGAGAGACTGGTGCGCGATCGGCGCAGCATTCGCGGCTATAAGCCGGACCCGGTGCCGCGAGCAGTGATCGAAGAGATCATTGACATCGCCAAACGAGCACCGTCGTCGATGAACACCCAGCCCTGGCAATTTCATATTGTCACCGGCAAACCTCTGGAGAACATCCGCCGAGGCAATAGCGAACGCATGCTAGCCGGCGCCAAGGTACAGCGCGAGATCCCGGTGCGTGACGGCTATGAGGGCATTCACCGCCAACGCCAAATTGAGATTGCTGTGCAGCTCTTCAAGGCCATGGGCATCGCCCGTCACGACGCCGAGAAGCGCCAGGATTGGGTGATGCGCGGCTTCCGCCAGTTCGACGCTCCGATATCCGTCGTTATGACCTATAACAAGTGTCTGGAGCCCGCCACTATCAGCCATTTTGATCTCGGCGCCGTCACCTACGGCCTGGTGCTGGCCGCCTGGTCGAAGGGCCTCGGCACAGTGATCAACGGCCAAGGCATCATGCAATCGGCTGTGGTGCGCGAGCACGCACAAATCCCCGACGATCAGGTCATAATGATTTGCATCGCCATGGGCTACCCCAATGATGATTTCGCCGCCAACGACGTGGTCTCGCGGCGTGCACCTAATGACGATTTTGTGCGCTACGTCGGCTTCGACTAAGCCACACCCCAACGTTGCCGAGATCTCATGCCCACAAAAATTATCGGGTTAATAAATTTCGACTTCAAGTGCCGCACGATGTGTAACTAGCGTTCCGCTAAGTCGTTGATCTATATTGAAATCGATAGATCGCGGCACGTGGACTTGGTCTATATCACCGGCCAGACCCGTGTGAGCTTCTAAGAGGCCTCCGCCAACTGGCCGAGATGGACCAACTTCTCGTGTCTAAAGGCGCCCCACAGCGCGGCGCCTATGGCGCCGGCATAGATCGAATCCGGGTTGCTTTCGATCGCCACGTCAACTTTCCGATCTGCGATTTCGTCGCGCATCGCCCCGATCAACCCATCGTCCAACGCCAAGCCACCGGTCACCAGCACCGTCTCGCCGGCCGGAACCTTGACCGCCTTTAAGAGCCTGGCTAGGCGTCCGGCCATAGAGACGTGGATGCCGCGCAGGATGTTGGGCGTCGTGATGCCGCGCGAGACCATGTTGATGACGTCTGTCTCGGCGAGCACGGCACATATACCGCTAACCTTTTCCGGGTCATTCGCCTGCAGTGACAGCTTCCCAATCTCATCGATCGCGACTCCAAGATAGCGCGCTATATTTTCCAGAAATTGCCCGGAGCCAGAGGCGCACTGGCTAGTCATCTTGTAGGACAGAACCTTGCCACGCTCGTCGATGCTGATGGCACGGCCATGCAGCGCGCCGACGTCCAGCACCGCGCGTACGCCGAGGTTGAGGTGAATGGCGCCACGAGCATGGGTGGTCATAGAATAGAAATGCCCAGTGCGGAAGGATATATTTTCACCCTCGCCCGTAGTCGCGACATAGGCCACCTCATCGCGCCCTAGACCAAGTTGCTTAAGAAGCGCCTGATAGCAGCTCTCAGCAAGGACCATCGGGTCTCGGCGACGCAAGCGGTCTACGCGCTTAGCAAGCCATCTATTCTGCTCTCCGTCGCAGTCGAAGATCACCACCTTGACGGCGCCCGTGCCGATGTCGATGCCTGCGGTGACGGTCATGTCATGCCTCTCCAGCACGGACAGCGAAGGTCGCCGCACCGAGCGCGCCGGTATAGATGGATTCGGGATTTATATTGATGGTGATCTCGCCATAGTTCTCCCTCACCAGCGCCTTGAGGGCATCCACCGCGGCCTGATTCTTGGCCACGCCGCCGGTGAAGGTGAACTCATCGCTGACGCCGCCTGAGCGCGACAAGGTCGACATTGCCCGCAAAATGATCGCCCGATGCAGACCCGCCAAAATGTTCTCACGCTTCTCACCAAGCGCTAGGCGGTCGCGCAGCTCGGCACCGGCAAAGACGGTGCAGGTGGAATTGATGCGCACCGGGCGCGTCGCCTCCATGGCGATCGGCCCGAGCTCGTGCAAGCCGACATTCATCTCGTCCGCGATGTAGCCGAGATAACGCCCGCAGCCGGCAGCGCAGCGGTCGTTCATCTGAAAGTTCTCGACGATACCATCGGCATCCACCTGTATCGCCTTGGTGTCCTGGCCGCCGATGTCGAGCACGGTGGCGGTATTCGGATACATGCGATGAGCACCGAGCCCGTGGCAGAGGATCTCGGAGCGGATGTGCTCCTTCGAAAACGGCAGGCGAGCACGCCCATAGCCGGTACCGACGGTGTAGGTCTCGTCGAGCGCGATATCGAGCACTCCCGTGACCGGTGCCCGGATGGCCTCTTCGGAGGCCGCCAGATCGGTCGCTTCGGTAAAGGCGCGGTCCAGCGCGCGCTTCAACTTGGCGCTCTCCGACTCATTTGAGATGCGGTTCTCCACGTCAATGATGGAGCGGTCGTAGACATTGAGTACGGCATCGAATTCCAGATCTGCCGCCGCCGCCACTTCTTCGCCCACGGCCTGGTAGCGCGAGCCAGCGATATCGCGGAAAAAATCTGACTTACGATCCACTCCCGGCGCGAACATAGCTGGAGCGTCGGCAAAAAGCCGGCCGAACAACGCGCGCAAGACCTCGCGTAGGGCATCGCTGCGCTCGCCAAAGCGTTGCTCTGTCACGTTGCCCTCGCAGGTGTCACGCAGATCGGCCAGCTGCTCGAGATACTGCTCCAGACGGAAACTGCGCTCGAGCAAATCGAGAAAAGCGTCCTGGCGTCCGCGCAACGACTCCACGTCGATCAGCGAGCGCCGGAAGAGGTTAAACCGGGTGTCAATCAATGCCTCCTGCTTGGCGATCTGCGCCGCGATGTCATAGTTCGACCGTGAATTTGTGATGCCGCGGCCGAGAACCTCGTCATTGGTGTCGAGCACTACGGCCTTTGTAGTAGTCGACCCGAGATCGATGCCGATGTAACAGTCCATGTCGCGTCTCTCTCCTCAGGCCGCCGAGCGAGCGCGTTTCTGAGTGAGCATCTGCAGATAGCTCTCGATGCGGTTCTTGACGTTGGCGGCCGAGAAATAGCGCGGATCGACCAGATCGGTCTCGATGAAGGCGCTTGGCTTGCCCGTACGCTCTTCGACTTCGCGCAGGATCAGCAGTTGGCCAGCAGAGAAGCTGTTGCAGCTCTTGATAGAGTTGATGAGTAAACCATCGGCCTCGTAGTCCTGAAGATACTTGCAGAGCATATCGATACGCGATGGCAGGTTGAGATTCGTGTAGCAACCAAGGCAATATTCAGCGAGGCTCTCCAGCGGGTTGTCTGGGTCGTGGCGAAAGCCGAAATCGTAGACGCCACCGACTTTAGTATAGGTGCTGGCGACGACCACAGCACCCTCGTCGTAGAACATCTTCCAGAACTCACGGAAGTTGGTCCAGTTCGGCGGGCCCTCGACGACCAGGCGGAAGCGCTCATCGTCAAGCTCGCCCTCGGGCGTGATCGGACCCTTCCCGGCCGCCACACGCTCAGCGATCTCCTGGCGCAGGGTACGGTAATAGTCAGTGGCCTCTGGCGTGCCGCGGAAAGCCGTGAAGATCGGCCCAATGTAATAGACGCCACCAAAATAGGCGTCGATCGGCGAGGGCTTATTTTTGGCCGATTCGAGCACCCAAACCAGGTCCTCCTCGGCCTTAACAGATTCTTTAAGGTATTCCCGAAGCCGGTCGATATCGAACTTGATACCGCTGATTCGCTCGAGTACCGGGATCACGTCTTCCTTGAGTTGCTTGACCACATAGTCACGCATATTCTGCGTGATCACACCATCGCCCTGATAGGGAATGTGCAGCATGGTCGTCTCGCAACCATAGTGCTCACGGACCAGCTCGAACCACTTCATAAAGGTGAAGCAGCCCGTATAGGAAAGCATCAGCAGGTCGGGAGTGGGCATCGTCTCCCCGGTCGGACCGATGCCCTGCATCATCATGCCGATGTCGGCCTTGACGTACGTGCAGACGTCCTCGGAATGGTCGTTGCGCTCGGCGTCGAGCACCAGGCGCCCGCTCTGCTTGCGCAGCGCCGCCTGTAGCGCGTTGGTCTCAGGCAGGTTGCGCACGAAGTCGAAACACATCAGCAACTCGTTGAGGTTTCCCGGCACAAAAGTCGAGACGACCTTCCTATCTTCCTCATGCGCATTGGCGAGCGCCGTGTAATTGGCGTTAATCATCGCCTTCTGGCGCCACATCGAATCTTCTTTTTGCACCACCGGGTCCGCTGTCGCGTTCATCATGCACTCCATAGCTTGATCGAATCTGCGAAGGTTCCCGCCTGCTCGCGGATCGGCTGCATCTGGCCGGAGTTCTCGGCATATTTGAAGGCTGTGTAAGGAATGTTCTCCCCCGTCAGAACATGCTGCAGCATTGGTCTGTCGAGCAGCGCGGGATCGCAGAAGCTGGGTGAGGCGAAAACCACGCCTTCAGCCTGTGAGGTGCGCACAGCATCGACAAGATGGCGGCCCTTGGTTGCGCGGTCTGGCACATATTTCGCGGAGGTCTCCATAGAATGGTGCAGAAAGGCAGCCGACAGGCTGGACAGTGGGTCGCCGTTGCCCACCACCTCTTCGGTCAGCCAGCGGTTCACCAACATGAGGTCGTCATCGACGACATAGCAGCCGGCCATCTCGATGGACCGGATCATGCCAAGGGGAGGCTGCTCGCAGAAGGCGCCTGTCAGAACGACGCGGCAGTTGTCGCGCATTGGCCTGTCCTCAGCACGCACGGCGTCGAGATAGTCGCCGATCAGCACGGTATGCTCTTCGACTGGCAACACCATGCCCGCGCGGAGCAACAGATAGACTTCCGATGTCAGCGCCTGCCAGGGCTTCTCGGCGCGGTAATCGTAAAGCGCGCGCACCGCAGCACGGTTCTCGTTGTAGACGCCTATCGAGTTGTTCAGAGCCGCGTCTGTGATCTCACGTCCGGCGACGCCTGCGAGATCGTCGCGCAGAACCTCCAGTTCGTGGCGGTAATAGTTACCGCCGACCGCATCAGTGAAATTCTGGGGCACGTCGAAATATCGGACATATTTGTCCTCGAACAGCAGCTGCCACATGCCCGAGAGATTTCGGATCACATCGCATATGCTGGGAAACAGCATGCCATCGAGGTAATCGAGACGCCCGGTCAGGCCAAGCTCGATGGTCGAGCGTGGAATACGGCAAATGTAGCTCTGGTAATAGGCGTCGCCGTGGATCACCTCGAGATGATCACCACCACCGAGAATCCCCACGGGTAGCATACCGGCGGCGTGAATGATCTCCAGCGGCACGTAGATCGGCATGTAGCCGATCGCCTTGCGATCGGGCGCCGCTGCCTTCCATTCCCGCACTGCCGCAAAGGAGAGATCCTCGAATAGGGCCTCGCAGCGATCGACGATATCGGTTATCGACATGGCTGGCTGCACCTAGTGAGACTGAGATTTCCGACAGTAATAATGGTATTGTCGTACTATAATACGTTTTTAATCGCAATGACAACCACACGAGTACGGGAGGACGCGTTCATGACGCCAATCGAGCCCGATGGCTGGAGCAAGCCGATCGGCTATGCCAATGGCATCCTCACCCCCGCCGGACGACTCCTTTTCGTTGCCGGGCAAGTCGGCTGGAACGAGAGCCAGAAGTTCGAGAGCGCCGAGCTGATACCCCAATTCGCGCAGGCCGTGAAGAACGTCCTCGCCGTCGTGCGTAAGGCCGGCGGCAACGCCGAGCACATCTGCCGCATGACCTGCTTTTGCGTCGACAAGGACGCCTATCTCGCCGCCCGACCGCAGCTCGGGGGCATCTGGCGCGAGCTGATGGGCCGCTCCTACCCAGCCATGTCGATGCTCTTTGTGACTGACTTGCTCGATTCGCCGGGCATGATCGAGATCGAAGCCACCGCCGTGATCCCCGAGCCGCCGGAACATGGCGGTTCCTAGAGCCCGTCTCAGGAATTGGAGTCGGCGAGCCACCTTCTTGTCGGGATAGCACTGGGTGTTCGGATAAACGGGGACCTGGCGTGGCCGACGTCACCGAGGCTCTTGCCGCAGCACACCGTCCGGACCTCACAAAGCTACCACGCGGGGCCCAACGCGAGCCTTGCCATACCCTCCGACGCGTAGCACGAGACGCTGCTGTCTTTGCGCGGTGGCACCCCGCTGGGTGTTGACGAACTGGTGCGCCAGTGTCACTTAACAGCCGCCAAGGTCATGATCCTGGCACTGGAGCTGGAGCTGGAGCTGGAGCTGACGGGAGACGTGCACCGCGATAGTAGCAGAACGATTTTTCCGAAATAACAACGCCTTGCGAAATGAGCTAACGGACGTGAGCACACCCTATTTCGAGCCGGCACCATGAACGTCGTGATTGTTGAGTCGCCGGCAAAAGCCCGCACCATTGAAAAATATCTGGGTTCGGACTACCGCGTGCTCGCCACCTACGGGCATGTCTGCGATCTGCCATCAAAGGACGGCTCGGTCCGTCCGGATGAAGACTTCGCCATGGACTACGTGGCCGATCCGAAGTCGGCCAAGCGCCTTAAGAACATCACCGACGCAGTCAAGGAGTCGGACCGACTCGTGCTCGCCACCGACCCCGATCGCGAGGGCGAAGCCATCGCCTGGCACGTGCTCAATCACCTGGAGAAGAAGGGCGCCCTAACCCAGCCCCAGACCCAGCGCGTGGTCTTTCACGAGATCACCCGCGATGCTGTTCTCAACGCCGTGGCCAACCCGCGCAACATCGACATGGACCTAGTCAACGCCCAGCAGGCGCGACGCGCGCTCGACTACCTGGTCGGCTTTACGCTCTCGCCCGTGCTCTGGCGCAAAGTCCCGGGCAGCCGCTCGGCCGGACGCGTACAGTCGGTAGCACTGCGCCTCGTTGTCGATCGCGAGATGGAGATAGAGGCATTCAAGAGCCGCGAGTACTGGACCGTCGACGTAGCGCTAACGACACCTTCTGGCGCAGCGTTGAGCGCACGTCTCGTCACGCTCGACAGCAAGAAGCTGGACAAGTTCGCCCTGCCCGACAAGGCCGCGGCTGCCGACGCGGTGGAGCGCGTCAAAGCGGGCAACTTCAACGCCACCAAAGTCGAGCGCAAGCAGGTGCGGCGTAATCCGGCCCCGCCTTTTACCACATCGACCCTGCAGCAGGAGGCTGCACGCAAGCTCGGCTATTCTGCCCAGCACACCATGCGCGTCGCGCAAACGCTCTACGAGGGCGGCCTCATCACCTACATGCGTACCGATGCCGTGACATTGTCGAGCGAAGCCCTGGAGGCAACGCGGCTTGTCGTCGCCGGGCTATACGGCAAAAATTATTTGCCGGAGCAGCCGCGGCGCTACAAGACGCGCTCGAAGAACGCCCAGGAGGCACATGAGGCAATCCGCCCGACCGATCCGGCGCGCGTTGCCGACGAGATGAGCCTGGCCCGCGATGAGGCGCGGCTCTACGAGCTGATTTGGAACCGCACCGTGGCTTGCCAGATGGCGTCGGCTGTGTTCGACCAGGTGCGCTTCGATATCGACGCTGCGGACGGTAGCGTCGGCCTGCGCGCAACGGGCTCCGTGGTCGCCTTCGACGGCTACCTCAAGCTCTACACCGAAGGCCGCGACGATCCCGCCAAGGACGACGACGAAGACCACCGCCTGCCCAATGTCGACAAGGGCCATGCTCTGGGCCTGACAGACGCCACACCGGAACAGCATTTCACCGAGCCACCACCGCGCTATAGCGAGGCCTCGCTGGTCAAGCGCATGGAGGAGCTCGGCATCGGCCGGCCCTCGACCTATGCCAGCATCATCTCGGTGCTGCAGGACCGCGACTATGTCACGTTGGTGAAGAAACGCTTTCAGCCGGAGGACCGCGGCCGACTGGTCACCGCCTTCCTGGAAAACTTCTTCCAGCATTATGTCGAATACGACTTCACGGCGCGTCTCGAAGATCAGCTCGACCAGATCTCCAACGGCGAGTTGGAGTGGAAAGGCGTGCTGCGCGAGTTCTGGTCGGCCTTCTCCCTGGCCGTGACCGAGATTAGCGACCTGCGCGTGCGCGAGATTCTCGACACCCTGAACCAGGTGCTGGGGCCGCGTATCTTCCCGGAGAACAGCGATGGCAAAGACCCGCGCGTCTGCCCGCGCTGCAACGAGGGCCAGCTCAGCCTCAAGCTCGGAAAGTTCGGCGCCTTCATCGGCTGCTCCGCCTATCCGGAATGCCGCTTCACGCGCCCCCTGGTCGGGGCCAATGGCGAGAATGCTACCGACGACGCCCTGGCCGAGAATCCGATGGTGCTCGGTAACGATTCCGACGGCACCGAGATAACCTTGCGCAAGGGTCCCTACGGCCTCTACGTGCAATGCGGCGAAGCCGCCGACGGTGAGAAGCCTAAGCGCTCGTCCCTGCCCACAGGCACGGGCCCGGATGACGTCGATCTTGACGTGGCCCTCGGCCTGCTCGCCCTGCCCCGCAACATCGGGCCGCATCCCGAGAGCGGCGAGATGATCAGCGCCGGCATCGGCCGCTATGGGCCTTACGTGAAGCATGACAAGGCCTTCAAGTCGCTCATGGCCGACGACGACGTACTCACCATCGGCATCAACCGCGCCGTGGCCCTGCTCGCCGAGCCCTCGCGCGGACGCGGTGGTGCGAAGCCGCTCAAGGTGCTCGGCAAGCACCCGGACGACCACGGCGACGTAGCGCTGTTCAGCGGCCGCTACGGTCCCTACGTCAAGCACGGCCGCATCAATGCGACCCTGCCGAAAAGCGAGAACCCGGACAGCGTGACGCTGGAGACCGCGCTCACCCTGATCGCCGACAAGTCGGCCAAGAAAGGCAAAAACAAGCGGGCGCCAGTCAAGCGCAAGGCGAAGTCCAAGCGCAAACGCGCCGGTAGTGCCAAGTAATCGAAAACGCGACCTTCCGACCCGGGCGGAGATCCTCGAGTTTGTTGAGGGCGCCGACGGCAAGGTCGGCAAGCGTGAGATCGCACGCGCCTTCGGCGTATCGGGCCCCGAACGCGTAGCCCTCAAGTCCCTGCTGCGCGAGATGGCCGGCGACGGCCTGATCGCCGGCGATCGCCGCCGCCTCGGCAAGCCCGGCGAGCTGCCGTCCGTGGTCGTAGCCGAAGTGGACGTCATCGACAACGACGGCATGCCCACGGCCCGCCCCGCTACATGGGAGGCGAGCGGCCCGCCGCCACGCATCACCATTTCCACCCGCAGCGGCCACCAGGGGGCACCGGGCATCGGTGACAGAGTGCTGGTCAAGGTCAAGCGACGCGGCAAAGACCGCTATGACGGCAATGTCATCCGCGTGCTCGATGCGCAACCGAAGCGCGTTATCGGCGTCTACGCGCGCCTTCCCGGTGGCATCAGTGGGTGCGTGCGCCCCAGCGACCGGCGCCAGAAGAGCGAGATCTTCATTGCCGACAGCGACGCCATGACAGCGGCTGTTGGCGATCTCGTGGTCGTAGAGACCAAAGGTACCCGGCGCATGGGCCTGCCCCAGGGGCGTGTGGTCGAGAGCCTGGGGCCGTTCGGCGGGCCGCAGGGCATCTCGACCCTGGTCATTGCCAATCACAACTTGCCACACGACTTCCCCGCCGCCGCCATCGCCCAGGCCAACGACGCCAAGCCAGTAAGCCTCGGCACACGCGAGGACCTGCGCGCGCTGCCGCTGGTGACGATCGATGACGACGACGCGCGCGATTATGACGATGCTGTCTTCGCCAAGCCCGATCCCGACCCGGCCAACGTCGGCGGTTGGCGATTGGTCGTGGCGATCGCGGATGTTGCCCATTACGTCCGCCCGGACGATGCGCTCGACCGCGAGACGCGCAAGCGTGGCAACTCAGTCTATCTGCCCGACATGGTCGTGCCAATGCTGCCGCAGGCGCTGTCGAGCGACCTTTGCTCGTTACTGCCAAAGGCCCAGCGCGCCTGCATAGCTTGCCATATGACCGTGGATGCCGAAGGAAAGATGCTGAGCCATCGCTTCGCCCGCGGGCTCATGCGCTCGGCAGCGCGGCTGACTTATCGCGGCCTCCAAGAGGACGCTGACGGCGACGTCCTGGACGAGAGTGGCGCGGCGCTTTACGGCACCTTCCACGCCCTGCGCGCGGCGCGCAAGCAGCGCGGCAGCCTCGACTTCGACATGCCCGAGCGCCGTGTCTATCTCGACGACGACAGCAACGTGACGGCAATCAAGACGCGCCCACGCTACGACAGCCACCGACTGGTGGAAGAGTTCATGATCGCCGCCAATGTGGCCGCCGCGACGACGCTGATCGCACACCGCGCACCCTGCATGTTCCGCATCCACGACCAGCCACCGCACGACAAGCTGGAGACCTTGCGCGAATTTCTCAACGGCATCGGCTACAAGTTGCCGCGCGGCCGCCGGCTAGTGCCGAAGCAGTTCGGCAAGCTGCTCGAACAGGCCGCCGGAAAACCCGAGGCCGAGACCGTCACCATGGCCGTGCTGCGTAGCCAGAGCCAGGCTGAATATTCACCAGACAATATCGGCCATTTCGGCCTGCATCTGGAGCGTTACGCCCACTTCACCTCGCCGATCCGGCGCTACGCAGACCTGCTCGTACACCGCGCCCTGATCTCCGCCTTGGGCTTGGGCGCGGGTGGCCTGCCCAAGGGCGCCGCGTCCGAAATGGCGGAGATTGGCGAGGCCATCTCCAACACCGAGCGCCGCGCCACCGTGGCCGAGCGCGACGCCATCGACCGCTTCGCCACCCGCTTTCTTGCGGAACGCGTCGGCACGAGCTTTCCCGCCCGCGTCTCCGGCGTCACCCGCTTCGGCCTTTTCGTCGAGCTAGCCGACACCGGCGCCCAAGGCCTCATCCCCATGCGAGATTTCCCAGAATACATGGATCACGACGAGCCCCACCAACGCCTGGTCGGCAGTCGCAGTGGAAAGGCGATACAGCTAGGTGATACCTTGGAAGTGACGCTGGCAGAAGCCGACGCGTTAACGGGGAGCCTACGCTTCTCTCTGGATGGGGGGATAGAGGAGAGGCCGAAGCCAAAGAAAGGACCACAACGGCGGCGCAGAAAGAAATAGGCTGAGAACGGTGGTGAGAAAATCCCCCACCTAAGCCACGCTATGGCACGCAATGACAGAACCCAGCTGGTGGTGTATGAGCCAAAGAAACAGCCCTATAGCGCTGAAAATTTTGGCATCTTAGCATGCTATATAATTATCACAGCATATTTTCAACAAACTACAGTCCCACGACCTGCGCCGTTTTGGTCTGACCGAAGGCCGCAATGCGGGGGCCACAGATTAGTAATAACAGGACTACCAGCTGACAGAAGACACGCACCGTGATGTCTGGGCGCACTCAGCCAAACCTGAATCAGGCTGGCAAACTGGTCAGGAGATGTCTCGTTTTGAGAACAAAACGAGAGCAAAAATTTGGAAGCGACTAAAAAATTAGTTGGAAAAATATTATAGAGAATTTCTCAACATGCTGAATATATTTGGGAATTTGGAGCGGGCGATGGGGATCGAACCCACGACATTCAGCTTGGGAAGCTGACGTTCTACCACTGAACTACGCCCGCTCTATGGCAGAAATCGTAGCGGTTTGACCGATCTGGAGCAAGAGAGCACGTTGTTTCGCAGTGCTCCCTTTCTCTTCCCGAAACTGTGACTCGGCCCGAGCGCAGTTGACAAAGGCTGCTGTCATCACGACCCTCTACCTGTTGCGAAAGGGCCGTTTGTCGGCGAGCCCGTGAAAGGAAGTGCGAGAGCCTATGCCGTCTGCCCTGCCCCTACTCGATCCCGCGCTCGATCCCAAAAAATTCCAAAATTCCAGCCACACCGCCGAAGCGATTCCGCGCGCTCATGTGGCATTGGGCACCCTAGATACGCTTTGGTTCAACACGGGCACGCGGTGCAATCTCACTTGCAGGCATTGCTATATTGAGTCCGGCCCACGCAACGACCGCCTAGTCTACATCACGCTGGACGAAGTGCGGTCGTACCTCGACGAGATTTCGGCGCTGGGACTGCCGACGGGTGAGATCGGCTTTACGGGCGGTGAACCCTTCATGAACCCGGACCTGCTGGACAGTACCAAGCTATGCCTAGAGTCTGGCTTCCGGGTGCTGATTCTGACCAATGCCATGCGTCCCATGATGAAATATGTCGAGCACCTGCAGCCAATGGCCACGCGCTGGGGCGAGCGTCTAGTGCTACGTGTTTCGCTTGATCATTTTAGTGCGACCCTGCACGAGCAGGAGCGCGGGCCCGGCACCTGGCAACTGACCCTCGACGGGCTGCAATGGCTAGCCCACAACGGCTTTACGATCGCCGTCGCCGGCCGCTTACGCTGGGGTGAGTCGGAGGCACGGATGCGCGACGGCTACCGGCGTCTGTTCGCCGACCTCGGCCTCGCTCTCGACGCTGGAGATCCCGCCGCGTTAATGCTGTTTCCCGAGATGGACGAGAGCGCGGACGTGCCCGAAATCAGCGTTAACTGCTGGGACCATCTCAGCCTCGGGCCGCACCAGATGATGTGCGCGCACTCACGTATGGTGGTGAAACCGAAGGGGGGTACGCCGGAGGTTATGGCCTGCACGCTACTACCCTATGACCGCGACTTCGCCATGGGTGCGAGCCTGGCCGACGCGGCGGACAAGGTCATGTTGAATCATCCTTATTGCGCCCAGTTTTGTGTGCTCGGCGGCGGCTCCTGTAGCACCGGCTGAGGTGACAGGACTGGACAAGCATACTCGCTTAGAACAGGCTATGTACGGTCTTGTGGAAACAGGCGATGATACATGATGAAGGCGACGGTAGTGCCTGCGGTCACATCCATTGAGGAGCCAGCCATACGATGAACAAACTCGAGATCGCACCGACGCCAACAGAACGGGAGCTCTTGAGTACGGCTCGCCCCAGCCAGGAAGAGGCCGAGGCCGCCGTTCGCACGCTGTTGCTGTGGGCTGGGGACGACCCTGACCGCGAAGGCCTGCAAGGCACACCGAAACGGGTGGTGCGCGCCTATCGCGAATACTTCGCCGGCTACGATACGGACCCGACGGAGCTGCTCGAGCGCACCTTTGAGGAGGTCGAGGGCTATGACGAGATGGTGGTTCTACGCGATATCGACTTCTCCTCCCACTGCGAGCACCACATGGCGCCGATCATCGGCGTCGCCCACGTCGCCTACCTGCCCGCCAACAGGGTCGTCGGCATCAGCAAGTTGGCGCGTTTGGTCGATATCTATGCGCAACGCTTTCAGATCCAGGAAAAAATGACGGTACAGATCGCCGATGCCATCAGCGACGTTCTCAAGCCCAAGGGCGTGGCCGTGGTGATCGAGGGCGAGCATCAGTGCATGACGACGCGCGGGGTAAACAAACGCGGCGTGACCATGAAGACCAGCCGCATGCTCGGCGCCTTCCGCGACGACGCGACGACGCGACGAGAGTTTCTGGGCATGATTCACGGCAACCGCTAAACCGCGGCCAGCTGTTCGCAGCTGAGGCCGTGCTGGACTTTCGCCCTTTGCTGTTCGTGATCGGCATCTTGCTGATCATCCTGGCGTTGACCATGTCATTGCCGGCGCTGGCGGAGCTTGCCGCCGAGCAGCCTGATTGGCGGGTTTTTGCCACAGCGTCGGCTACTACGCTCTTCGTGGGCGTCGGGCTAGTGCTGGCATTCCGGCGTCCGAACTTCTCGATTAGCGTACAGCAGACCTTCGTACTAACCACCGCAAGCTGGGTGGTGCTGACCGCTTTTGCTGGCCTGCCGTTTCTTTTTTCCGGCCTCGACCTCTCCTATGCCGATGCCTATTTCGAGGCCATGTCGGGACTCACCACCACTGGCTCCACCGTAATCAGCGGGCTCGACGATGCGCCGCCCGGTATTTTACTTTGGCGCGCCCTGCTGCAATGGCTCGGCGGCATCGGCATCGTCGTCATGGCGGTGGCTATCCTGCCAATCCTGCGCATCGGCGGCATGCAACTTTTTCGCACTGAGTCCTCCGACCAGTCGGCAAAGGCCCTGCCCCGGGCAGCCCAGGTGGCTGGTGGCATCGGCCTCGCTTATATGCTGCTGACCCTGCTCTGGGCCTTACTGCTTTGGCTTGCGGGTCTGGATCGCTTCGATGCTATCTGCCATGCCATGACCACCATTGCCACGGGCGGATATTCGACCGTCGACGGCTCCATAGGCCAGTTCGCCAACCCGCATGTCGACGTTATCATCACCGTCGGCATGATTCTCGGCTCTCTACCCTTCGTGCTCTATGTCGCAGCGCTGCGTGGAAACTTCCGCGATCTGTTGCGCGACAGCCAGGTGCGCTGGTTCCTGGGCATCGCCGGATCCATGGTGGTCCTTATGACGATGTGGACCTTCTTCCGCCTGGAGATGCCACCATTGACCGCGCTGCGTCTTTCCGCATTCAACACCATATCGGTCATGACCGGCACGGGTTACAGCGCCTCAGATTACAGCCAATGGGGCTCACTGGCGCTCACTGTCATGTTCTTTCTCATGTTCGTCGGTGGTTGTACGGGAGGCACCACTGGCGGCATCAAGATCTTCCGCTTCCAGGTACTGCTCACAACAACGCGAATCCAAATTGCACAGATGCTGCGACCACACAGCGTGGTCAGCGCGCAGTATAACGGCAAGCCGATCACCGAAGCGATCACCGGTGCAGTGCTTGGCTTTTACTTCCTGTTCTTCGCCGCCTTTGCCGTGGTGGCGCTGGGGCTCGCCCTACACGGCCACGACTTTCTCACTTCCATAAGCGGGGCCGCGACGGCGGTAGCGAATGTCGGGCCTGGGCTTGGCGAGGTAATCGGGCCGAGCGGCAATTTCTCGAGCCTATCCGATTCCGCCAAATGGTTGCTGGCCGCCGCCATGTTGCTAGGGCGGCTAGAGTTGTTCACCGTGCTGGTGCTTTTTCTGCCCAGCTTCTGGCGGCGCTGAGGTCGGCCAAACGGGTTCCCTCAGGCCTGGAAAGGTTCTAAGGTAAAGAATAATTTCAATTCGCGGCCGAGCCGCGAAGGGACGCGAGTAGGAGAGACACTACATGAAAAATCCACTCGAATCGTTACCCATGACAATTGCCATGGGATTGGTCATCACAGTCGCCATGGTGTGTTTGGTTTGCGCCATTGCCGGCGGCGGCGCCTGAATCGGACAGGAGGGGAGCAATGGAATACGAATACTGGGCCTTCTTCTTTCGCTGGCTGCATGTGCTGAGCGGTATCATGTGGATCGGGCTGTTGTGGTACTTCAACTTCGTTCAGGCTCCGACCATGCCGAAGATCCCGGATGATCTGAAGCCAGCCGTGGGTAAGTACATCGCGCCGGAGGCTTTGTTCTGGTTCCGCTGGGCGGCGCTATCGACGGTGGCGACGGGCCTGATACTGGCGGCGCTCAACGGCTACATCGGCCAAGCGCTGGCGCTCGGTCTGACTGACAATGTCAGCAAGCATGCGACCATCGGCTTTGGCATGTGGATAGGCGTGATCATGGCCGCCAATGTTTGGTTCATCATCTGGCCAAAGCAACAGATCGCGCTCGGCCTCGTCGAGGCAGAGGCAGATGCCAAGCCCGCGGCCGCCCGCATGGCGATGCTGGCCTCGCGCACCAACACCATGTTGTCGATCCCCATGCTCTACGCCATGGTCTCGGCGCAGAACCTCTAATAGGGGAAGATGACACAAAAAGGGCTCCGGCAAGACGTGGCCGGAGCCCTTTTCATTGGGCGCAGGCAAATCTATGTCATTGCCCGATTCCGTCGCGATGGTACGCTAGGCTACCCTTCTCTACTTTAGAAACCATCACTAAATCATTGCCACTGCACGGTTCTGCGCGGACACTTCCCCCACCCCATCAGCGCCAATCTCTCAGTGCCCGGCGCGGAAAGCATGTTCGAGGAGTTCGGCGCCGAGCTAACCCACGGCCATAGCAGAAAGCTCTCCGCGCACCTCGGAAGGCACAAGGAGAACTTCAGCACCGCACACCACAAATTGCCCAAGGAAGAAGTGATACAGGTGCACAAATCTCTTGAGACCTGAGACATGTATCCAGAATGGGTTTGTCCGCTTTAAACCGTCCCCAACTTCAAATCGTGTCGAAGCGTCCCATTGCCTGTGACAAGCTGGCGCCGCCCTCGATGAGGCGTTCCGACGCGCGGTCGTTGGCGGCGAAGGCCTGAGCCATCTCGAGCACGGCCTCGGCCTCGGCGCGGGGGATGCAGGCAATGCCGGTGCCGTCGGCAGCGATGATGTCGCCGGGTGAGACGCGCACACCGTCGACCGTCACGGGCTCGCCGATACTCTCGACCTTGATGCGTTTACGCCCCCCTGTCGGCACCAGATGGCGCGCACAAATGGCAAAGCCACAGGACTCGATTTCCTCGATATCGCGGGCGCCACCGTCGATCACGGCGCCGGCAATACCTTTGCGCGCCGCGGCCAGAGAGGCCAACCCGCCCCAGGTGGACACCTGCACACCGTCATTGGCGATCACCACCACGTCGCCCGGCCCCGCAGCGTCCTGGATAGCGCCTACACGGAAGTCTGCCGGCTCATATGTGCCGAAGGAGCCACAGCTTTCCTGCGCGGTGACCGCCGGACCACAGAATGGGCGCCCACGGATCAGCGGCGGCAGATTGACAATCAGTCCGCCAAAGCCGAGCTCGTCGAGCACGTTGCCGATCGTCGAGGTGGCTAGCGTCGCAAAGCCATCAACCAGATCGTCACTCGACATCGTTAGCGATGGGTCATGATTTCGCATATCGCATCCACGACCGGCACGGGCTCGTCATTTTCACATCGGAACCGACGCTCGCAGGAAACGACCACGTTGTCCAGTTGCCCGGCCACGATGGCCGTGTCATCGACCATGCATTTCTCAGCCGTCTCCTCAACGACATAGCTCCACGTCTCCTCGCGCAGGCGCTCGCCGACATCACGGAAATAGACGTGCCGGTGGGCGCGCATGAGACCGTCCCACACCTTGCTGCAGCCGGGTGGCGGGTGGGCCATGGCAAAAGCCTCGGCATCCGGCTCGAACAATGGGATGGGTTGTTTGAGGGCCGTGCAGTCCTCGGCATGGGCGATGGCTAGGGGCTGCGCCGCCAAGGCCAAGCCGACCAGAAGAATTGCCGTGACACGCATCTTCATTCGAATTTCTCCCGGGATTATTTGGGTGTGCACCCTAGAGCCTACGCCGATTTGATGGAACCGGTAACAATTCACCGCGCATCGCTTGTGGTACCACCGGCATGGTCGCAGACTTCGGGAATAGGTTCGATTCGCATTTTCCTAATCACCATGCTCATCACCGCCTCGGCACATACGCAGACACCGCGCGCCGACGAGCACGAGTTTTCCAGAGCGGACTTCGCGACACGCACCATCGATCTCACCGAAGTCTTCTCCGGCAGCCCACCACGCGAGGACATTCCGCCGGTCGGCAAGCCGCGCAAGGCTCTGCTCGGTACGGCCGCACCCCAATAGTTGAAGCCGGCAAAGCCGGGGGTCTTGGGCAGGTACATGGTCTCAACCTTGCGGAGACGGAAGCCGCCTTGCGTGATCAGCACCGGAATGTCGCGGTCGAGGCAGCAACCGCCGGCGATAGTGCGCCAAGGGGCGTCAGGCGATTTTGCCAACGCTCCACAGCCGCATCCGGCGCCTTACCGTGCTCGCAGAAGATCAGGCGGCCGCCGGGCTTGAGCACGCGGCGCATGCCATCGAGAGTCGGCACGGGCTCAGGGATGGTGCAAAGCGTATAGGTGATCAACACAGTGTCTACACTGCCGTCATCGAGAGGGATTTCGCTGCCTTCCGGCGCCACATAGTCCACGTGAAAGGGCACGTCTTTGTCACGTGACTGCGCAATGAGCAGCATCTCCCTAGCCGGGTCAAGACCGATCACGCAGTCAACTTTTGCCGGGTCGTAGAAGGACAAATTAAGGCCCGTGCCGATGCCGACCTCAAGTACGCGCCCAGCGGCCAGCGGCACCACCTTTTTGCGTTGTTTGCGCACCGGCTTGGTGCCACAGCCGCGGTCGATCAGACGTGGCAGAATATGGCGGCTGTAGAAGCCCACCCGTTCAGTCTCGCAGGTCCGGAATCAGCCACAGTGGCACCTCACCACGGGCCACCCGCTCAACATTGTCGAAGGCATTGCGCACCCGTGTCGTACCGCTTTCGCGCGAGCCGCCCGCAAGGTGCGCGCTGAGCACCACTGTATCGAGGGTGAACAGAGGGTTGTCGGGATCGGGCGGCTCCTGCTCAAAAACGTCGAGACCAGCCCCGCCGATACCGCCGTCCGTGAGGACTGCATAGAGTGCCGCCTCGTCCACCACCGGCCCGCGGCTGGTGTTGATGAGGATGGCGTCTTGTTTCATCAGTGCCAGGCGATCGGCCGACATCAAGTGCTGCGTGTCGTCATTAAGGGGCACATGGAGGGTGACAAAATCCGCCTCGCCGAGAAGCTCGCACAACAGGCGAAAGCGAACGCCGAGCGCGTCCTCCTCGTCCTCGTTCAACCGCGCAATGTCGTAATAGAGCACCCGCATGCCAAAAGCGGAGGCAAGCCGCGCCGTGCGCTTGCCGATATTGCCCAGACCGACGATGCCGAGGGTCTTGCCGCGCAGCTCGAAGACCCGCGGAAGGGCATTGCCGTGCCAGCGCCCGGCGCCGACATTGGCATGCTGAATGTTGAGCTGGCGCGAGCAGGCCAGCATCAGCATCAGCGCATGCTCGGAGACCGCCACCGCATTGGCCCCGCCATTGTTGGCGATCGGCACCCCGGCACGCCGCGCCGCGTTGATATCGGCACGGTTGTAGCCGGCGCTCAAAAGTTGGATCAGCTTGAGCTTGGATGCCGCCGCGAATAACGCATCGTTCACCAGCCGGTCGACGAAGCCGACGAGATATTGGGCGTCGCCCAGGATCTCCCAGTATTCGGTGCTATCCTCCGGCACCAGCACCAAATCGAAGCCCTTGGGCGCCAGCGCCCTAATCGGCTCTTCAGCATCGGGAAACTCGCTGACGAATAGAATTTTCGGTGCCATAGGCCTCTCCCTCCCTCAAAAATCTGGCGCAGTATAGCGGCGCTTGACCATGGTCCTGGACCAAAAGCGGGATTCGCGGCTATGTAAGCGCTATGGGAACCGAATCGCAGAGCCGACGGAGAGTTTGATGAGCCAAGCTGCCACCCGCATCTCGCGCCGCCGGGCGCTGACTATCATGGGCGCCGTTGCGGGCCTACCACTGCTGCCAAGCCTCGGGGCACGCGCGGCCGTACCGCTGATAACCTGGGAAGGCAGGG
>MPLX02191836.1_pt1 | contig 20227 bp, 19 predicted proteins | sample 1617341 | NCBI WGS metagenome assembly MPLX02 (sample SAMN05944804, study PRJNA350692) | marine metagenome | biome: marine; feature: ODZ; material: water; isolation source: 120 m water sample filtered on 0.2 um supor filter | place: Pacific Ocean | collected 2012-04-08 | depth 120m m | reverse complement strand
CATTTTGGCCCGGTGATTGGTGTTGGAATCGTAGCATTGGATTTCTACCGAACACAAAACCATCATCCTACATATATTCAAATTTTATCAGTATGTTATAGGGATTAATGGCTGAATCAATTAACCCCGAAATGTGTGTTATTTTAGTTCTTCCTTCCTTCTGAATCCTGGGGTGACAAGAAGAAAAAAATGTGATGCGTGTGAGGAAGTTTGAGAAAATCCAATCTGCTCTTCAAAGCGTACTTTTTTCCTCAGCTTCTGAGACTCAGTCTTGCGGCTTTGAGGAGAGACCTTAAGCTGGTGGCTTTATTCATTTTGATGGAGTTCAACCATGTCCCAGCCCAATTACATCACGGCCCTTAACCTCAGAGAATCTGACCGTGCAGATCTATCCCCAGAAATTCAAAAATATTTTGATGTCTGTGATGAGAAGATCGGTTTTGTTCCTAATGTCCTGCGGGCCTATTCCTTCAATGAAGAGAAGCTCAAGCCTTTCATGGCCATGTATGATGAGTTAATGCTCGGAGAATCTGAATTGAGCAAACTGGAGCGCGAGATGATCGCCGTCGCCGTATCCTCAGTCAATCATTGCTTCTACTGCCTGGCCGCTCATGGTTCTGCGGTTCGCAGGATCTCCAAAGATCCGGCGCTGGGAGAATTGATGGTGATGAATTACCGGATTGCCACTCTCGAACCTCGTCAGCGGGCGATGCTCGATTATGCGGTGAAATTGACGGAGAAGCCTCATGAAATCATGGAAGGCGACCGGGAAAAGCTACGGAACCAGGGTTTCAGCGATGAGGCGATCTGGGATATCAGTGCGGTGGCAGCTTTTTTCAACATGAGCAACCGCATGGCTTCTGGAGTAGACATGCAGCCCAATAAGGAATATCATCCTCTTTTTCGGGATCCTTCCTCTCCTGAAGCTTGAACCCCTTCACCCATCCAGGACAACCTATCCAAAGAACAACATGAGAATCGGAGTCATCGGCGGCAGTGGTCTTTATCATCTGGAAGAACTCGAAGGCGCAGAGGAAACCCGCCTCGAAACACCCTTCGGCAGTCCATCTTCAGCCTATGTCACTGGAGAAGTCTGTGGGATTCCAGTGGCGTTTCTTCCTCGGCATGGTGTTGGCCATGTCCTGATGCCCACCGAAATTCCGTTCCGTGCCAACATCTGGGGCTTGAAAAAACTGGGAGTGACTCACTTGATTTCGGTTGGTGCAGTGGGAAGCCTGAAAGAGGAAATTGCACCAGGCCACATGGTCTTTCCTGACCAGTTCATCGATATGACCCGTCATCGCACATCCACATTTTTTGGCAATGGCATGGTGGGGCATGTGCAGTTTGGAGATCCCGTCTGCGAGAAGTTGAGTTCCAGATTGGTGGAAGCCGCAAAAAAGGTTGGCGCCACTGTTCATTCGGGAGGAACCTATATCTGTATGGAAGGTCCGGCGTTTTCCTCAAGAGCGGAATCAGAACTTTACCGTTCCTGGGGCGCATCGGTGATCGGCATGACCCATGCTCAGGAGGCAAAACTGGCAAGAGAGGCGGAAATGGCCTTTGCTTCGATCGCCTTGGCTACGGATTACGACTGCTGGCATGATTCAGAAGACGAAGTCAGTGTGGAGGATGTGATCAAGGTCATGCATGAAAATGTCGAGACGGCTCGGAAGATCCTTGTGGAAACCCTGCGGAACCTTCCTTCTGACTTCCCAAATTCCCAGGAAAACGCGCTTCAATTTGCTTTGATTACCGACCGTTCCAAAATCACCGACGGTACAAGGAAAGATCTGGAACTATTGATTGGGCGTTATCTGGAACCAAACTGATTCGTCCAAACCTTCTGGGCCGAGATACAGGAAGATTGATCTGCTTTGCATTCCATCAATCCTGAAAAGCCCACTCCGGAACCTTCCGGTTGACCGTCCTGATCAGCGCTTCGACACGCTGGTTGGTATTGCGAACCCTCTGGATTCTTTGTTTCTGAAAAAGCCGGAACTGGGCCAGCTCATCCACACCTTTCTGAAAACTCTTTCTCCGGTGATCTTCCAGTTCCCCGAATTTTTCGCTCCAGTCGAACTTGGGAAGATAGGACACTGCCCATGGAAGACGGTCGTGATAACCCTTTTTACCTGTATCTCCAAAAGGTGTACTCAGGTGGGGAGCCAACGCCGGCTCTGCGTGAAGCAGTCCAGCACACGCCCAAATAACAATAAAACCAAGGACCATCTGTCGAATCAACATTCCGCTTCCTCTGCACATAAGCATTCGAATTACCAGGCATCGCCGAAATTAAAACCAATCTACCACAAGATTTATGTTAAGCAATTTGAAAACAACCCGGATGGGGAGTTAGGATTTCGTGGTATCTTTGAATTAGGTTTGATTCTTTGTTGAGACCATAAAATTTTTCGCAAGAACAGGATTTAGCCCCTTGTATAAAAAATCGAACCGGATTGAATAGGTTTTTGTTCCGGCTTCCTAAGAGATTTGCATCAGACTGGCTGAGCAGTGTCTCCCTCATCAGGTTTTTTACTAAGGCTTTACCTTTCCCACCTTTGTACAGATCGTGCATTGGCAAGATCACTACTACAAATAGTGTTTTTGTAGGACTCATCTCAAGAGACCTAGACCAGATCTATCTAATTGATTTAAAATGAAATCAGCATCCTTGATTAGAACCATTCCCCTCATTTTTTTCAGTCTGATCTTTTTTTCAGCGAGCATCCATGCGCAGAAAGCACCTCCACTGGAAATCATGGCGGTGGTTTTGTCCAAAACCTGTCCGCTTCCTGACAGTCCAGATCTTCAAATGAATTCTCCAGAATCGATCATGAAATCCGCCGAAGATCTCAGTTGTCCACGACAGGGGGATCTTCAACTCGTTCAGGCTGCGGTCACCAACCTTTCCAATAAACCACAGCAGGTTGGATTCGAGTTTGACATTAAAGTCAACAACAAGACATCCACCCGTAAAAATTTAAGGAAAGTGATTCAGATCAACGCACTCGATACCTTGCGTGTGATGCACCAAGTGATGCTCGATGAAACAGGACTCTACCGGATTACTGTCAAGCTTTGGGATCCTCAGTTCAAAAGTCTTTACACCCAAACCCCGATTGGTGAAGAAAGACAGTTTCTCATTGCATCCCGATCTGAAATCGAGGAGGCACAGCTTCAGATGACCGGAGGCGGGGACAAGGGATCACGCAGGCCTGTGTCACTCCAATTTGATCCACCTGATTTACGTTGGGAATCGGCCCAGGTAATACCAAAACATGCACTTCGGGGTGAAAGACTGCGTATCCGGCTCAATCTGATGAATGTTGGAGGAGACATAGTTCAAGGCACCCGGGCGCGTATCGAGTATTTCAACACCCGGCAACCGCGAAGGAAAACAATCATTGGCACCCCGACGGCTTATGTGATGGCACCAGGGGAGGTGGTGACCTTCGATCTTGAATACATCCTGCCGGAAGACCAGTTGCTTGGAGAATACCAGGTTGTAGCAATGGTGGATCCAGAAGATGAAGTTGAAGAAAACAAAGAAGATAATAATGAGATCAAATCCAACATCATTCAGCTCAGCGACATCAAACTCCTTTTACCGACCGAGGGTTTCGTTTTTGAGGAAAACGGGCTTTTTCTGTTTCAATGGGACAGTCTGGTATTCAGTGAATTTAAAATCCAGATTGGTGTGGATGACAAATTTGAGGATGCAGGGGCATTCTTTGATCTGCCTCAGGGAGACCGTTGGATTGCAGACAAGGAAATTGTGCCGCTCTCGGGAGAACTTCCGGGGATGGCGATGGGATTGATGAAATCTCTAGAAAAAAATAAACTTTATTGGCGGGTGATTGGCCGAAAAGCCAGTGGTCAGCAGACCATCTCGGAAATCCGCACCTTCAGCATTAATCCCGTGACAGGAGGAAAACAGAGTTAGAATCCGTTCTTTCGACTTTGAAATAGTGTCTTCATACAGAACGAAATTTCATTCTCTCAAATTTCTCCAGGTCGTAGCCTTTTTCTTTTAGGCGGGTGAAGATTTCTTTCAACAGGACTTCATCCATCTTCTTCTTCCTCGACATGATCCAGACAAAGCTCCTGCTTGGTACTCCTATGACTGTGTAGTGGTATTCAGGATCTAGTTCGACAATCAAATAATAATCAAAACTGAGCAGCCAGTTGTATTTCAACCTCCATTTGGCATTGCTCTGATCAGGTTGAACGATTCCTGTTTGTCGGTGACTTTCGAGCTCTTCGTTGATGCTGAAAGTGTAATCGATGTCAATGTTGCCATCCTCTCGTAAACGGTAGGTTTTTACGCCATCTTCAGCCCCTTCGTCCACAAATGTTAGAGTGAAAGCGATCACGCCATTGTCCCATGAACTTTTTGAGATCAACAGATTTCACCGGATTTTCAGGTCCATCCATAGAAATTGTGCACCCACTCAATAGACTGAATACCATTAGAGGGAAAAAGCACCTTATTTTTCCATACATGAAATTTCATTTTAAAGGGATGATTTTACCCGAAAATAACGGGCAAATATTTATACTGGTGGACTAAACACTCGGTTCAGTTTCGTGCTGATGTGAGAGAGAACAAATGTTCCCGATACTGATTTTCTCCTCCCTCTTCCCAGGATCGGAGCAAAGCGGAACCAACAATCGCTATATCAGCTTTGTCATGCAACATCTTGATATCTTCAGGACGAGAGATGCCGAATCCCAACGCTAGCGGTACGTCGGTCAGTTTCCTGCACTGTGCCAAAAAAGTGCTGGTTTCCTCAGTCAGTTCCGTACTTTTCCCGGTCACTCCTTTGCGGGCAACACAATAGGCAAAGCCGCTTGCTTTTGAGAGGATCTGCTTCAGTCTCGCAGGGGTATTGGTGGGAGTACAAAGTATCACGGGGTCGATTCCATGTTCTGCACTTTTTTCATGTAGAATTCCGTATTCCTCCACCGGAAGGTCGGGAATGATGAATCCGGAAGCACCGTTCTCGTTCAGCAGACCAGGAAATTTCTCAAAACCGATTTTGAAAGCGGTGTTGCAGTACCCCATCATCAAAACCTGCATTGGGCAGTCAGTACTGACCCGTTTCATCAAAGAAAAATAATCTTTGAGGTTTGTCCCCCGGCTCAGGGATTCCTGGTTGGCACGGACGAATAAAGGGCCATCTGCAGTCGGCTCACTGAAAGGCATTTGCAATTCAACTAGATCGACTTCAGCTTCGGACATCGCCTGAAGCATAGACCAGTTGGCTTCCAAGGATGGATAGCCTGCCACCACATGGGTCATCAGCAGGATTTTTCTTTTTCCCAGTCCCTCTCGAATGTGTTCGCTCAAACTCATGCTTTAAAATCTCAACTTTATAGGGTCAACGATGCCTTTTCACGGAGGAACTGTTGCCATTTTTCATCCTGCATGGCTTCTGCAATGTTGAAAATGTCTTTATCACCGCGGCCGGAAAGATTCACCAGTATGATTTCTCCCTCCTCAATTTGATCTGCCTCCCCGATCACTCCGGCAAATGCATGACTGCTTTCGAGTGCCGGGATGATCCCTTCTTTTCGGATGAGCAGCCTTGTCGCTTCAATCACAGAATCATCATCTGAGGCGCAAAAACGAACTCGTCCCTGATCATGGAGGTGACTCAAGATCGGACTGACCCCGATGTAATCCAGACCGGCTGCGATGGAATGAGTATGCTTCATCTGCCCTTCATCATTCTGGAAAAAATAGGTTTTGTAGCCTTGGGCGATACCGACTGAACCTCCTGCAAACCGGGCCGCATGTTCTCCTGACTCGATGCCGTGACCTCCTGCTTCAACTCCCACCAGCGAAACTCCCTGGTCTGAAAGAAAAGGAAGGAAAATTCCACTGGCGTTAGACCCTCCGCCGACGCAAGCATAAACCCTGTCTGGAAGCCTACCGGTCATTTCCTTCATCTGTCTTCGTGATTCCTCTCCAATCAAAGATTGAAAATAGGAAACCATTTCAGGAAAGGGGTGCGGCCCACAGGTTGTTCCAAGCACGTAGTGCGTATTCTCCATGCTTTCGGCCCAATCCCTCATCGCAGCATTGATCGCATCCTTTAAGGTGGCTGTACCATCGGTGACCGGAATAACTTCTGCACCTAGCTGTTCCATCCAAAACACATTCGGACGCTGTCTTTCGACATCAAGGGCCCCCATGTAAACCACACAATCCAACCCATATCTTGCAGCCATAGTTGCTGTTGCCACACCGTGCTGTCCTGCACCTGTTTCAGCGATGACCCTCCTTTTGCCCATTCTTTTGACGAGCAGTCCCTGTCCCATGACATTGTTGGCCTTATGAGCACCTGTGTGATTGAGGTCTTCACGTTTGCAATAGATCTGAAAACGGCCCCCCAGCATTTCAGAAAAATTATCAAGTTTGGTAACGGGTGTTGGTCGACAGGAGTAGGTTTGCATGACCCTCACATACTCCTTCCAAAATTCAGGATCCTGCTTCGCTTTTTGAAAGGATTCAATCAGTTCATCGAAGGTGGTGGTCAGAATTTCGGGTATGAATTTTCCGCCATAATCACCGTAGTAACCGGAGGAATCAGGATTTAAGAGCATGAATTATTGGGGATCAGAAGATTCATCGTGGAAGAAGGGTTGACAAATTTTTCATTGGTTTGATGCTTCAAGCAGTTGGACAATGTCCTGGTAGCCTTCTTGCCGTGCACCGAGCAAGGCTGTTCTTCCAAAGGTATCCGTCAGTTCTGGATCGGCCCCATTTTCTAGAAGGAGCCTGACTGTATCGGTGCGGCCTTCGATAGCGGCTTCCATCAGTGCACTACTGCCACTGTTGCTTTGTCGGTTTACGTCGGCCTTATTTTCAAGAAGAATTCGGGCGATTTCGGTTCGTCCTTCATCACCTGCAAGCATCAAAGCGGTTATTCCTTCACCGTCTTGAGCGTTGACATCAGTGTTTTTTTCAATCAGAAGTTTGACCACTCGTTCTCGACCTTCAAGTGTTGCCAGCATCAATGAAGTAATTCCTTGATTGTCACGCATGTTGATATCGGATCCAGCATTGATCAGTTGAACCACGACACCGAAACGTCCAAATGCACTGGCTTCCATCAAGGCAGTTCGGCCTGCCTCATCCCTTTGGTTCACATCTACGCCTTGATTCAACATTTGGCTCACTCGACTCAGGCGTCCCTCAATCGAGGCACTGATCAATTCATAAAGTTCCACTGATCCGGTTTCCAGCATTTCCGATTCCTGAATGCTGAGTTGCTGGTTATTTTCTCCAAAAACTTCCAGGCTCAGGGTTTCTCGACTGCTCATCGGAAGAGCTTCCGCTTTGGCACCTCGTCGGGTCAGCAGATTCACAACCTCGATGTAACCATTGCTGGCAGCGGCAATCACCGCAGTGAATCCCTCCTGGTTGACACTTTCGATATCTGCATCGGCATCCAGCAGGGTCCGGACAATACCCAGATGCCCTTCGAAGGATGCAGCGATCAATGCTGTTTCACCGTTTCCGGTTTGGGCTTCAATATCGGCTCCACGGTCCAGCATCATGCGAACCACAGCCAGTTCACCAAGCATGGAGGCAAAGATTAGAGGAGTGGAACCATCTTCAATTTTCGATTCGGGATCCGCTCCTTTCTGAAGTAATATTTGAACAAGTTCTGTGTCCCCGTTGCGTATGGACAAAAAAAGAGGATTCAGACCCAGTCCGTTTGCTAATTCCGGGTCGGCATTGGCATCCAGTAGGATGGCTGCATTTTTCAGGTTCCCGTACAGAACCGCATTCAGCAAAAGGGTCATTCCAGAAGAGTCGGCACGGTTGATGTCGGGGAAATCCTGAAGTGCTTCTAACAGTTCTTCACTGTTGCCTTCAGCGGCTAAACTGAAAACCAGATCTTCATCTGAAGCCATCACAACCGGGATAGCAAGAATCAGGATCAGAAAGAAGCAAAGGCTTCGTAGGGCTTTTAAGAGATGCACTGTGGGAAAGTTTGGCTGGAATTATCAGCGTCCTTATCTTGTCCTGAAAATAAATGGATCAAACCGGAACGTCGCTTTACCCTGCGTTGGAGTGCTTTTTTCAATACTTGGCGTTGTCCAACAACGATTGCCGAACGACGGGCGCGAGTGATGGCCGTGTAAAGCATTTCAAGATTCTGAAGCTCCCTGAAACCTTTGTCTGATTCCCTTCCTTCCGTATTTGATTCTTCGTTGGGCAGAATCACCGCCACGTGCTCATACTCTGACCCCTGACTTTTATGAACGGTGATGGCGTAAGCAAGTTCCAAAGAGTTTAATTGTTGATCATAAAAGGTCTTGAATTGCCCTTCAACTTGAAAAAGTGCTTTAACTTCAATTTTGTTGGGGTTTTTCGAAGCAAATTTCAATCGGATGCCCTGATCTCCGTTCATCAGATTAAATTCATATTGATTTCGGGTGCAGATCACTGGAGAAGCTGGAATGGGCTGGTTGCTTCTTTCCTTCTCAATATGAAAAGGCGAATGCTGTTCTATTGAACGATTGATCCAATCCGTCCCGGTTGATGAAACCTTGGTGAGGCAGAGCACTCGAAAAGCATTCAGGTGTTCAAAAATTTGTTTAAATTCTTCGTGATGACTTTCCAAGTTCTCCTGGAAATATGTTTTTTGCAACAGTTCACAAATTTGTGAATCTGAGAAATACCGATTTGCCCAGTAACGGCAGAAGCGGGACATTTCCTCAACGGAATTTTGCTGTTCCAGAAGAGTGACACGATCTTGCCGAAAATCTTGCGGATCTCTGATGCAGAAAAAACTTTCCTTCGATTGCTGGGAAGGATCAAAAAGTGATCCAAAGGTTTCATCTTTTTTAGGGTTTCTCAGAAAGTCAGCAACCGCCTGGATGCTTCGTCCTGAAGGGTCGGACTGGTTCTGGCGAAAACTAAGTCTGAGGTGGACTGAGGAAAATCCTGCTCTGGAGGAAGAACGATGAACAGGAAAGTTGCCTTGGGGCATCAATTCCTTTGGAAGCCGCAGAAGCCGGTCGGCAACCTCAGAGGGAATCTGGCTTTTCTCAAAGGCCATATCGTTGAAAGGTGACCCCGATTTTACTGGAGGAAGTTGGCGAGAGTCCCCAATCAAGATCATTTGCCGTACCGGTGGAAGATAAGGAAGCTTGGAATCCATTGCTCTTAACAAACGCTGCATCAGTGCAAGATCAATCATTGATGCTTCATCAACCAGAAGCAGGTCTCCCTCCAATGGGGCATATTCATGAGCCTGGAAGCGGCCCATGCCAGGATGAAATCCAAGAAGCCGATGCAGGGTCTGAGAGGCTTCGGTGCTTTCAAGCAGTTCCCTGTCGGAATCAAGGCTTTCAAGATCCTGGATCGAACGCAGGGATGCGGCAATGGATTCGGACATCCTTTTCGCTGCACGCCCGGTTGGAGCAGCCAGCATCGGATGGGTTGCCAGCCCAAGGCGTTTCAGCAGACGCAGTAGGCACACGGTGATCGATGTTTTTCCAGTACCGGGTCCACCAGAAAGGAACATGAGAGATGAATGGGCAGCCGAGAAGACGGCAAGGAACTGTTCTGAATTGAGTTTCAGCACGTCCTCCTTGTATCGTACCGGATGTCTGAGCAGGATATCTTCAAGAGCCTGGAAAAGAAGGTTCTCATCCGGAATTTGAAAAACCGAATCTGCTTTTTTCAGAAATAGGGACGCGCTGGAATTTTCCAATTTCCATGATTTTCGGAAATAGAACAGTCCTTTGTTCGCTTCCAGAATCAAAGGCAGTTCGGTTTCAGGTCCTCCAATCAGCCATCCTGATTTATCTGATGAAAGAAGACCTGTCAACGCTTCTCTGGAATATATTTCATGCTCCAGTTTGAGACCTTCCAAAGCTTCATTCAATGAATCCAGAATCTCACTTTGGGAAACACAAATCCTGCCATCCTGTTCCTCTTTTTCGAGCAAGAGAACCAGGACCAGCAATGTGTAAAGTTCCGGTGTATCATCGAATTCCAGTTCTTCTGGTTTCATCGTTTGGATCAATTCCACAGCACGGAAAAACAAACTGCTGCCTAATTCCTCCTCCAATGCCCATTGCTGAAGTTGGATCAGATTCTGATTCAAATTTTGTTGAAAAGGATTTTCCCACCGAGAATTAACAGCTTCCATCTCAGCATTAAAGGCAAGCCTCGCACTGCCTGAAGGATCCCATCGGAAAATCATAAAAAATACTTTATTTATGGGGATTTGATCGATTCATGAAACTGGACAAACTCACATGATTTCATTAATTTATGCAGTGTAAGTGGAGCCAGGCAGTAGAACATAATTCTTTAACCATTATTCATCCATGATGATCTCATGCGCTGGTCTGAAGTCAAGCGGCCGATAGTTTGCCTTGCCCCAATGGACGGGGTGACCAATACCGCCTACCGTCAGATTGTCCGGCGGTTGAATCCTGAAGTGATTCTCTTCAGTGAGTTCACCAGTGTCGACGGGCTCGTTCATAGTGAACGGGTGCGGATGCGTCTAGATTATCATCCCTCTGAACAACCCTTGTTCATGCAGCTTTTCGGCAACAATCCTGAGGTATTTGCCGAAGCGGCGAAGATGGTGGAGCAGCGCGGAATGATGGGGGTCGACATCAACATGGGCTGCCCTTCCAAAAAAATCGTCCATTCCCAGCACGGCAGTGCTCTGATGAAAGATCCGGATAATGCATGCCGGATCATCGAATCCATCCGCAATAGCTGTGGACTGCAGGTTTCAGTGAAAACGAGACTGGGCTGGAAAAACGCGGACGGGCTAATCTCCTTTTGCCAATCCCTCCAGTCTGCAGGAGCATCGTTGATCACCATCCATGGTAGAACCTACAGCCAAGCATTCAAAGGAGAAGCGGATTGGGAACCGATTTATGAACTTAAAAAACATCTTCAGATTCCTCTTCTTGGAAACGGTGATGTCCTGGATCATCAAGACGGCTTGAAACGTCTGCAAAACCTTGATGGCTTCATGATTGGCCGTCACGCGATCGGCAATCCCTGGTGTTTCCGTGATTCCAAAAAATCCCCCTCTCCTGTTTTAGGAGAGAGAATACAAGTCGCCCTGGATCATTATGGGTTGCTGTGTGAACTTCGTCCAGAGCGGGTAGCAGTTCGTGAGTTCCGCAAATACCTCGGGCATTATGTCAAAGGATTCCTGCATGCGAAGGCATGGAGGGCTCGTATGATGGAATGTGAGAGCAGTTCCGAATTCGTCGCCTGCATGAACCGTCTCCAACATGAAGAAGGTCTCATTAAACTCGCAGGCTGATTCAGTCTGAAAACCAGCAGGTTATGAATCAGGATCAGATGGGTAGGGTTTGATTTGAATCTTCATCACTTCCCATCTTAAAGGCTCCTCAACCAACTGCATTTCCACCCTGACTTTGTTTCGCTGTTCGCCTTTTCCTGCCGTCGTTTCCATCACGGACATGCCTGAAGGATTTCTTAAATCGAGACTCATTTCGGTTTCATCAAATTCTGGAAAACGGTTCAGCAACAGCGTCAACTCCGGATGACTGCGAATTTCTTGTTCTGCAGTTTTGAAGGCAGCTGTTTTTTCCAGTGCAGTTTTCTGTAATAAAATCGCGGCTCCGAAAAACGAAAAAAACAACAGATTCCCGAAAAGCAGTCTCAATGCTATCCGCATCGGTTTCGGATGTTCCAGCACTGCGGTCTTGAACCAACGGTCTGCCAGTCGGAAGGCAAAGGGATCCATCAGCAGAACGATTCCTTCCAGTGGCAAAAGCAACAGCAAAAGATTACGCAGCAACCTCGTCGAAATACCTGGAGCCGTGTTGAGATCATTGAAATTCCTGAGACTGATTCCCATCAGAATTCGACCCGGACTGCTTCCAAACAAATCGCGAATGAGCATCAAAAACATGATCCCTGCATAGAAAACAAAAACTTTTTCCCAACCTGGAGTCTGCATCGTCAGATCCCAGTCATCTGTTCTGAAAAACTGGTCCAGTGTGTTCATCAGCAACAGTGCCAAAATAAAATCCAGCAGAAGTGCCAGCAGACGTTTTCCTTTGGCTGCAGCTCTTGGCTTAGGAGGCTTCTGGGTTTCCGTTTTTGTAGAATCCGAAGTTGCTTTGGGAGGGACTTCGCTCATCCTTTCGGCTTCTTTTCGAGAAAAGTTTTGATCGCTTCTGCAACGGTTTCAGGTTCGTCCAGATGCAGGTGATGTCCTCCTGGAAGGATTTGATGATCCAGGCTCTTCACATACGCAAGTCTGGAACGGAGCAAATCAACCCATCTTCGGGTATCCGTATCCTTCGCTTCGATCACCAAGACTTCAGCACTGATGTCCTGAATCATCTGAAGTACCTGTGCTTCACTAAGATACAATCGTGATTTGATGCGAAGCCTTGGATCACTTCTCCAAACCAGGCCTTCTTGAATTTGCCCAAGACCCCGGGTGACCAGGGTTTCCACGGAAGATTTCTTCATCGATCCTGCAAATTCACGAGCCCGCACTGCTAGTTCCCTGGTTTGATAAACTGGAGGTTTTTTGGCAGGCAGGCTGTTCCATTGCTGAAGTGAATCAAGCATCAGTTCGGTTACTTTTTCTGCAGGCTGGCTTAACGGCCCCAGTCCTTCGATGAGTATCAACTGGCGAACCCTGTTTCCAAGCATGCCAGCGACGCAGGTTGCTATCCCTGCACCCATGGAATGTCCAAGTAAGGCACATTCCTTCCAGCCCAGTTGATCTAAAACCTCCACCACCTCAAAAAGCATGTCGACAAAATGGTAGCTGGTTCCAGGAGGGCGATGGCAGGAAAGGCCGTGTCCGGGCATGTCCAGAGAAACCAACCTCCAATCCGGGAAAAACGGTGCCAGATGATCGAAACTTGCTGCGTTGTCGAGCCAACCATGAAAAGCCAGTACCGGCATTCCGTCTCTGGGTCCCCAGGCCTTTGCGGCAAGTGTGATTGAAGAAATTTCCAGACTGATTTCTTCAGGAAAATGATCGGTCAAGAGGGTTCCTCCTGTTTGCAAACGGCATTGAGAAAGCTTCTAACAGTTTTCCGGAATGCATCCGGTTGTTCCGCATGAAGCCAGTGACCGGCACGTTTGAGCATCACAATGCGGCTGTTTGGGAAAAAACGACGCACCTCAGGGTGATGACGAGGGTGAAGGTAGTTTGAATTTTCTCCACCAACAAAAAGTGCTGGTCCTTCGTAAATCTTTTCGGTTTCTCCGGGGGCTTGCAAAAGTCGATTAAGGGATGCATCGATTCCTTTGAGTCCAAGACGCCAGGTCATTCCATTTTGATCCGGTTTGAGGTTCAGCAAGAGAAATTTTCGCAACACAGGATCCGGTACTTTGATTTTCAAGGCAGCATCCGCGTCACTCATTTGCCTGATTCCATTGAGGTTCATTTGCTTCATGGTCGCAATCAATTCACCGTGCCGGTCCTGGTGGGTGTACCCGACCGGGGCAATGTCGGCGACCACCAGGAAACGTACCTGTTGAGGAGCATCAAGGGCCATCTGCATCGCAGTCTTTCCTCCCATGCTGTGTCCAAGAACACCGAATTTCCAAAGTTCACGCATCTTTGCAAATTCCAATACATCTTCGGACATCAGTTGGTAACTCATCTGGAAAGCATGAGGGGACTCTCCGTGGTTCCTAAGATCGATAGTCCAAATTCGGAATTCCTTTTCAAGCGCCTGGGCGAAACCTCGCCAGTTGCGGGAACTTCCGAACAATCCATGAAGGATCAGCAGATGAGGCTCCTGAATGCCAAAGGCATGAAAAGCCAAGGGCAGTTTTCTCTCAACATTTTCCTCCTGATTCATTCCCTTGTCCGCATTTTCGGGTCGAGAATGTCCCGCAGTCCATCTCCAAAAAGATTCAGCCCAAGCACTGAAATTACGATTGCGCAGCCAGGCAGTACAGCAAGGTTCGGGGCAAAGAACATCATTGTCTGTGCCTCACTGAGCATCTTGCCCCAACTTGGTTGGGGAGGCTGGGTTCCCAGTCCAAGATAGCTCAGCCCAGCCTCAGCCAGAATGCCCAAGGCAAACTGAATCGTGGCCTGTACGATCAGCACACTGGCGATGTTCGGCAGGATGTGTTCGATACAAATCCTTGTCGTTCCTTTGCCAGCGATTCTTGCGGCGAGGATGAAATCACGTTTAAAAAGACTGAGAGAACTACCACGGGTCAGTCGTGCAAAAACCGGGATGTTGAAAATCCCTATCGCAACGATGGAATTGAAAGAACCCGGACCGAGTGCTGCGCTTAGCATGACGGCCGTCAGTAGGGCGGGAAAGGCGAAGGCAAAATCATTGAATCGCATCACCGCTTCATCGATCCATCCCAGACGGGCGGAAGCCGTCAGGCCGAGAGGAATGCCTATCAAGGCACCAAGCCCGATTGCCGCCAGGGAAACGGCCATTGAATTCCAGGCTCCGACCATCAGAAGTGAAAGGACATCCCTGCCGAAATGGTCTGTTCCCAGCCAATGCATTCCGTTGGGAGGCTGAAGCTTTCCTGCAATGTTCATGGTGAAAACGGAATAGGGCGTCCAGATCAAAGAAAGCAATGCCAGACTAAGCATCAAAACCGTCAGAATCCCTCCTGTTATGAAACTGCGATGATGTAAACCATCTTCCCAGATTTCCTGAAGTCTTTTCTTATCCATAAGATCCTAATCTCAATCTTGGATCCAGAACTGCGTAGAGCAGATCGACCAGGAAATTGATCAAAACCACGGTTGCCGCAAGAACAAGAACCAGATTTTTGACCACCATCAGATCCCGCTGGGCGATGGCCTGGAAGAGCAATCTGCCGACACCAGGAAGGTAGAAGACATTTTCGATGATGATTGTGCCTGCCAGCAGAAAAGAAAGCTGGAGCCCCAGGATGGTCACAACCGGAATCAATGCGTTGCGCACCGCGTGTCTCCAGAGAGCCTGGGTTTTGCTGAGCCCTTTGGCACGGGCGGTACGGATGTAATCCTCCTGAACCGTCTCCAAAACCGAAGAACGTGTCACCCTTGCCAGGATCGCCGCCTGCGGGAGGGCCAGGGCGATCGCAGGGAGAACAAGTGACTTGAGGGCCGGAAGCCAACCTGCATCCCAGCCTGCAAAACCACCTGCACTGAACCAACCGAGTTTGACAGAGAACAACAAGATAAGGAGGATCGCGAACCAGAAATTTGGAATGGCGACCCCGAGCTGAGCAAAGCCCATGATGCTGGTGTCGCTCACTCTGCGATGCCTGGAGGCTGCCAGAACTCCTAAGGGAATTGCGATTCCTGTCGAGAGCAGAATGGCCAGAAGAGCAAGCGGCAGGGAAAGTTCGACCCGGTTGAGCAATAACTCCTGAACCGGTGTGTCATAGGTGTAGCTGCGCCCCAGATTTCCCTGCAAAACCTCACTAAGCCAGTTCAGGTAACGCACCGGTGCAGGAAGGTTCAGCCCCAGCTCAGTTCGGAGGGCCTGCAAAGTGTCGTCTTGGGCTCCAACCCCTAGGATCACGGCAGCCGGGTCTCCAGGCAGAATTTCAAGCAGGAGGAAGATCAGCAGGGAGGCTACGAGCAGGGTGATTATCAATGCCGCCAGCCTGCGCAGCATAAAAAAAATCATCGGTCAATGGACCTCAAAAGCAGGAATTCTCGATCCGGATTTTGAGATCTCAGTTTCTGGGTGAAAGGAACTTATCACGGATGAATGGGGCAAGCCGTGATCCCTGTTAGCCAAAGCTTGCCCCGAATGTGATTGACTACCAGGAAACCCCGGTCAGGTCATTAGCCTGGACAGGACTGTTTTCCCAGAGTCCGGAAAGACTGCTGTTCCAGATTCCGAGTTTTGCGAGTTGGAAAAGATAACCGTTGACAGCATCCTGTGCGATCACCGCCTGGGCAGCACCCATCAGGGCATAACGCTGCTTCGGTTCGGTTGTGACATTCAGCTGCTCGATGATTGAGTTGAATCCCGGATTTTGATAGAGGAAATAATAATCCGGGCGGGTGTAGATCCCAATGTCCATGGGTTCGGTATGGGAGACAATGGTCAGGTCGAAATCTTTGTTACGGAAGACCTGATCCAGCCACTGGGCCCATTCCACAGGAATCAGTTCCAGTTCGATGCCGGCCTTGGCCAGTTGTGCCTGGATCACCTCACCTCCTCGCCTCGCATACGTTGGCGGGGGAAGTTTTAGGCTCGCCTTGAAGCCATTTGGAAATCCTGCTTCGGCAAGCAGTTTTTTCGCTTTTTCGACATCATGAGGATAGAGTCCTTTCAGGTCGACATAGGCTGGATGATGCGGAGCGAAATGAGTGCCGATGGGAGTTCCATAACCAAACATCGCTCCATCGATGATCTCCTGGGCGTTCAATGCATGGGCTACTGCACGCCTGACCCGTAGGTCATTGAAAGGCGCTTTCTGGTTATTGGTGGAAAGGATGGTCTCGCCTTCAGTACTGCCTTCGACAACGCTGAAACGTGAGTCATTCTTGAATTGACCTGCCATTTCCGGTGCAGGAAAATTAGCAAAGGCGTCCACATCCCCTGCCATGATCGCTGCCACGGCGGCGGCGGCGTCCGGAATGAATTTAAAAGTCGCCGTTTTCAGTGCGGGTTTGCTTCCCCAGTAGTTCGGATTCGTTCCCAACTCAACCCGGTCACCACTGACCCAGCGTTTGAAGACGAATGGCCCGGTGCCGACCGGCTTGCTCTTGTTTCCTGCTGAACTGGCCTGGTCCACCATGACGGCATCCCCCCAACCCAGATTGAAAAGAAAGTGTCCCGTCGGGTTCTTGAGCGTGATCACTACCTTGTGACTGCCATCGGCAATCACTGTGGCAATGGGTTTGAAGAGGGCTTTCTGGGCGTTGACACTCCCTTCCGCCATGGCCCGTTTCAGAGAAAAGACAGCATCAGAGGCATCAAAGGCCGAACCGTCATGAAATTTGACTCCGCGTTGAAGCTGGAAGGTGTACTTCAGGCCATCCTTCGAAATATCCCAGGACTTTGCCAAGGCGGGTAAGACTTCTCCATTGCGGTTGATTCGGGTTAACCCCTCGAAAACATTGGCATAAACGACCTCATCAATCGCTGCTGCCGCACCCGCAGTGGGATCGAGGTGCGGCGGTTCCAGCACCATCCCCATGTTGAGGTGTGTTTTCGCTGCCTGCGCCTGGAATGCTACGATCAAGAAAGCAGCCAGGATGAGACCGAATTTTGTAAAGAAGGATTTAAGATGAATCATGAACATTCTCCTTGAAAAGATGTTTTGTGCTCGCGGATCAAAATTAAATTATTAACATCGCAATCCTCACAGATTCGTTGCAAAACCTCAAATCTGATCCGAGTTTCAGATTTTGTTGAGCTTATGGAAATCCCGGTAGGAAGGCCATCTTCCCAGACTTTCTGCCTCATAAACACCTCGGGGAATGGAACGCGCCACGCAGTCGGCTGCCATCATTCCCAATTTCAAGAGCCCTGCCGTGTCTCCTGGAGGATGTTCTTTTTCACCGGTGCAAATGACAAATAGCGTGTCCCCGTCATTTGGACAATGAGAAGGCCTGATTGCTCTTGCCAAACCGTCCTGAGCCATGATCGCTACTCTCAAAGCCTGTGAACGGGTCAGATCCACATTGAGAGCAACCACCATTAATGTCGTGTTGGTGACCTCCTGAAAAGTAGGATCAAGATCATAATTTAATGGTAGAGACTTTTCAGGATTCGGAGCAGGAAGGCCTCCGAATTCCCGGTTGCGCTCAAAAGGCCAGGCCCAGAACTCCGGTCTTTCCGGGAGAGTGACTGATCCGAAAGGGTTTGATATGGTCAGAGCACCCACCATCCTTCCATCATCATCGACCAGGGATACTGATCCGACCCCTCCTTTGAGTCTTCCTGCTTTTGCACCCGTGCCAGCCCCCAGGTTTCCCAAGCCGGGATCCCTTCCCGCAGAAGAAACCGCCTGAATCCCCATCTGATGATATTCCTTGGATCCGGTCCCCGACTTGTCACCGCCATTATTGAGATCGAAGATGCAGGCCGCAGGGACAATCGGCACCACCTGATCACCGCCGACAGGAAAACCACGTTTTTGTTCTTTCAACCAATCAGAAACCCCACAGGCAGTTTCAAGCCCTTGAACGGATCCACCGCTCAGGACCAGCGCATGAACATGTTCTACCAGGTTTTCCGGACGTAACAGTTCGGTTTCACGGGTGCAGGGTGCTCCTCCCCGACACTCCACAGCGGACACTGCAGGATGTTCAGGAAGCACCACGGTGACTCCAGTGATGGCTTTTTTATCATGGGCATGACCAACTTTGATTCCGGGGACATCGATGATGTGATTGGCAGGGCCTGGACGAATCATCTTGGAGAACTCCAAATCGGTTGTTTAAGAAAAGACAAATAAAGAATATTTGCTGCCTTGAACTTGAGAACGACCCGTCACCTGCATTGCTCTATGAAAACTCAGGTTTCAACCCCGAGCAGGTTGAGTGTGGCCAGGGCCATCACCTGTGAGGATTTCACCATGTCATCGATGACCACATATTCATCAGGCTGGTGGGCCAGGTCCAATATACCAGGACCATAAGCAATGCAGTCATGCAGATGGCCGATGCGTGCTATGTGCTTTTGATCGTAAGTCCCCGGGGATATGATTTTTTCCGGAATGGTATTTAAAACCACCCCGATTGCTTCCTCCACGGCTTTGACCACTGGTGCATCTCCCTCAGTCATCGTAGGATGAAACTCCATGATATCCTGCATTGAATAGCGAAAACCTGGACGGGTTCGGACCAACTCATCAAGTAATTCGCGTACCTCAGCTTTTACTTCTGCCAGGGATTCTTCAATCAGGAAACGCCGGTCGAGCACCATCCTGCAGGAATCAGGAACACAGGGACTGGGCATTCCTTCGAAAGACTCAGGTTCCCCACCATGAATCGCCTGTATGTTCAGTGTGGATCTCTTCGCTCCTTCCGGGACAACGGGCATTTTCGTCTGTTTTTTATCCAGCGCCGGATAAAGCCTTTGCTCCAGCAATTCGGCAAAAGCGGACATGTGCCGGATTGCACAATCCCCCAAAAAAGGCATCGAACCATGGGCGATCCGCCCATGGGTTTCTACCTGGGCCCACCAGGCACCACGATGACCGAGACAGATGCGGTCGACATTGAGTGGTTCTGGAATGATGACATGATCCACCCGGGGTTTTGAAAAATATCCCTCTTTCGCCAGATAGGCCACTCCCCCGTATCCTCCGGTTTCTTCATCGACGGTCCCTGAAAATTCGATGGCTCCCGGAAAAGGGATTCCTTCCTCCAGCAGACTTTCCAATGCGATCACGGATGCCGCAATGCCGCCTTTCATGTCACAGGTCCCACGGCCATACACCCGGCCCACCTTGACCACCGCGGCAAAAGGATCTTCTGTCCATCCTTTGCCGGCTACCACGACATCCAGATGTCCATTGAAATGTACACAAGGTCCAGGAGACTGGCCTTCCAGACGAGCTATCATGTTGGTTCTGGGATAACGATCCGTGTCTCCTGGGCTTCCCTCCGCACGATGATAACTGATCTCAAATCCGCGTTCCTTCAGACGCTTTCCCAAATGCCTTGCACAGTCAGTGTAAGCATCCCCCGGAGGATTCACCGTTGGAATCCGGACCAGTTCGCAGGTCAGATCCGTCAGTTCCTCGCGTTTTCCTTCAATCCTCTGCAGTAAAGAATCTGATGACATAAAAAAATTAACCTAAATCTGAAAGATTCTCCCTTAGCAGAAAATGGTGAAGGGAGTCAGCAGGTATTCAACCGTTAAAAAATGATGATCCGTGTTCCTCGACTCAAAGGCAATACCAACCGGTTTAGTTAATTGAATATAAAATTTTTCCTCCTTTTCAGCTGACAATAATTACTCGAATTCCCCTTCATTCTTATTAGGAGTGATTAAAATGATAAGGGTTGAGTCTGGAGAAAATCAGACAAATGTAAAAAAAATTTGCAAAATTATAAAAATAGATAAAAATAATAAAATACTTGAAACTCGTGAAGGAGGTTAATGAAGCAAAATTAAATTGTTTTTAACAAAAGATTTCTGGGTATTTCATCCAGCCAATGAAGGTCATATTGTAATGATCTCCAGAAGGCTCTTACTCAGAATATGGATCATTAATTAATTTTTTTAGGAGAATAAT
>MPLX02213535.1_pt1 | contig 20230 bp, 16 predicted proteins | sample 1617341 | NCBI WGS metagenome assembly MPLX02 (sample SAMN05944804, study PRJNA350692) | marine metagenome | biome: marine; feature: ODZ; material: water; isolation source: 120 m water sample filtered on 0.2 um supor filter | place: Pacific Ocean | collected 2012-04-08 | depth 120m m | reverse complement strand
GATGGATCGGTTGTAGTAAACCGATAAGCTTCGATGAAGTTATAATCCTGATTACTGCTATTGATTATCCAGTTCCCATCATTACCATTAGGATTCCACGAGCAAAACGTCTGAAAATTGGATTGTTTCCATGGAGTGGTTTTACCCTTGCCAGGTGTTGGCGTAATCTCAAGAGAGAATCCCCAGCTGTGGGAATCACCAGCCTTTGCATCTGAGCCACTACAATTAGACATCCTGTTAAGACCATATTATTAGAAATTCTAGAGCAAGTATGCGCAAAAAGGAGCCCAGCCCCTTCACAAAGAGAAATACCCCTATGGTGCTGATGGAATAGTGCCTTGCTGATCTCTCTGCCCCCCAATCCCATCCAGATCAAGACAAGAGGTGATGGAACAAGATTCATTGAATGTATAATCTACTCTTAAAAGCCAAAGATCACAATCAGATGGATCAATAAATCAAACCGATAAAATCTTACCGATAAGAAGTGGGTCTTCAGATAACTCATTTGCAGACTAACTCATTTACAGACCAACTCATTTGCAAAGCGAAGTGAATAGTCTTTGTCAATCGGTCTAATTACTAATTGTTATTGCGAAAGAGCTGCTGAGCATTGGGCCGTGAAGGCCTGGGCCTGCAGGGCTGTTGCCGCTGTAGCTGCATCCCTGACACAGAACTGATGGCCGAGGCGTACATAGCGGACCTGGACTCCGTCGCGCACCTGGGCCACAACCGGTACCCGCACACCGAGCTCTTCCTTTTCAGGCCGATGCAGCTGTAGACATTCACGTAATTTATGCTGCACTGTGATGTCGCTGGCCTGGCGAGCCTCGAGTTCAACCAACAACAACTGCAGGTCATCAATCGCTCTGCAATCGTCAACGATCAGCTGAACACGTTCATCGCGTCGATCAACGGCGGCCCAGATCAACAGACGGGCTTCCGCGATCAGATGATCCGCCAGGCGAGCATAACTTTTCGGAAACACAACAGCTTCACAACTGCCGGTTAGATCCTCAAGCTGCAATACAGCCATGCGATCTCCCTTGCGGGTGGTGACCTGACGCATCTCGGAGATCATGGCGATGGCGCTGACCTTCGCCTTATCAGCCTGTTCCTCCAGGTTCGCCAGGCTGATCGGCGCAATCAACCTGGCAGGAGGCGTGAGTTGCTTGAGGGGGTGATCAGAGAGATAAAAGCCAACAAGCTCCTTCTCGAGTCTGAGTTTCTCCGTGGGTGGATAATCCGGCACCGCAGGTGCCTTCGGTGCCATTGAAAGATCATCAACAGGTTCAGCGCTACCAAGCCCGGCCATCAGCTCAAACAGATTGCCCTGGCCGCTGATTCGATCTCGTGCCCTTGAGGAGGCCCAATCAAGCAGAAGGCTGAGGTCTGCAATCAATTGGGCACGATTGGCCTCAGGGGCAAGAGCATCAAGGGCACCGCAATGAATCAGAGATTCAAGCCCACGGCGATTCAACGCCGAGGAGGGGACACGATCACAGAGATCAGCCAGGGATTTAAACGGTCCATCCTGCTCGCGACAGTTGATCAGCTGGCGGATGGCCCCATCGCCAAGATTGCGCACTGCGGAGAGTCCAAACAGGATCCGATCCCCTGTCGGTGTGAAATCAATTCCAGAGGCATTCACATCAGGTGGCATCACTTCGATGCCCATGGAATTGCAATTGGAGATATAACGTTGAACCTTGTCGCTGGCTCCGGCGTTGACCGTCAGCAGCGCCGCCATGTAGGCAACGGGATAATGGGCCTTGAGGTAGGCGGTCTGATAGGTCACCGCGCCATAGGCCGTGGAATGGCTCTTGTTGAAGCAGTATTCCGCGAACAGAACCATCTGATCAAAAAGTTCATCGGCTACCTTCGGATCAACACCCTTCTTGGCGGAGCCATCCACGAAGATACCGCGATGTTTCTGCATCTCAGAGACCTTTTTCTTACCCATGGCCCGCCGCAGCAGATCCGCCTCTCCTAAGGAGTAACCCGCCAGATCCTGGGCGATCTTCATGATCTGCTCCTGATAGACCATGATTCCGTAGGTCTCCCTGAGAATCGGTTCAAGGGCTGCATGGGCAAAATCAATCGCTTCACGGCCATGCTTCCTGTTGATGAACTTCGGAATCAAACCGGCGTCCAGAGGACCAGGCCGGTAGAGCGCCAGTATCGAAGAGATATCTTCCAGAGAGGATGGCCTCAGATCGCGAACGATCTGACGCATGCCACTTGATTCAAGCTGAAAGATCCCCTCAAGATCACCGCGTGCAAGCAGGGCGAAGGTCTCTGGATCAGCGACAGGCAGAGCATCAGGATCCACACGCTGGCCACTGCTGACCTCAACGAGTTCAAGGGTTTTATCAATCATCGTCAGGTTCTTAAGACCAAGGAAATCCATCTTCAACAGACCCATGGATTCCACATCTTCCATGAAGTATTGGGTGATCACCTGGCCATCGTTGTTGCGCTGCAGCGGCACGAGTTCATCGAGTGGATCCGCTGCGATCACCACACCTGCAGCATGCACACCGAAGGTTTTGTTGGTGCCTTCGATCCGCATCGCCATGTCAACCCAGCGGGTCACAATGGGATCTTTCTGATATTTCTCGCGGAATTCAGGGTTCGGGGATTCATCGCCGATCATGGCGGCGAGCTTGGCCGGCTTGCCTCTCACCACAGGGATCAACTTGGCCAGACGGTCTGCATCGCCATAGGGGATATCCAGAACTCTCGCCACATCCTTCAGCACCGCCTTGGAGGTCATCCGGTTGAAGGTAATAATCTGGGCCACCTTGTTTTCGCCATAACGACTGGTGACGTAGTCGATCACCTCCCCGCGCCGTTCGATGCAGAAATCTGTGTCAATATCAGGCATCGACTTGCGTTCAGGGTTGAGGAAACGCTCGAACAGAAGCCCATAATTGACAGGGTCAATGTTTGTGATGCCAAGGGCATAGGCCACCAGGGAACCAGCCGCCGAACCACGCCCAGGGCCGACTGGGATTCCCTGCTCACGGGCAAAGCGGATGTAATCCCAAACCACCAGGAAATAGGTGGGGAATCCCATCTGCTCCATCACATCGAGCTCATAGGAAAGGCGTTCACCATAGTTCTGGTCAATCGGCTCAGAAACGGAAAGCTGCAACCTGGAGCGCAAGCCCTCTTCTGAAACCTCACGCAGAAAACTGACAGGTGTGTGCCCCTCAGGGATCGGGAAGCGGGGCATCTGATAATTGCCAAGAATGTCGTAGTCCTCAACCTTGTCGGCAACGGCAACAGTATTGGCAATCGCTTCTTTAACAACATCAGGCTCGAGATGATCGGCAAAGAGGCAGCCCATCTCCTCTTCCGTCTTGATGTATTCCGTGCCTGTGTAACGGAGGCGCTTCTCGTCACTGATCAGCTTGCCGGTCAGCACACAGAGAAGGGCATCATGTGCCTCAACATCATCTTTTGTGAGGTAGTGGGCGTCGTTTGTGGCAACAACAGCGATGCCTAATTCACGGGCAATACGCACGATCTCAACATTGACGATCCGATCTTCAGGAGAACCATGATCCTGAATCTCCAGGTAGAAATCATCACCGAAAACATCCTTGTACCAGGCAGCCACAGACCTGGCCTGATCCAGCTGACCTTTCATGATCGCCTGGGGAATCTCACCGCCAAGGCAGGCGGTGGCCACGATCAGGCCTTCGCTGTGGGCCTTGAGCAGATGCTTGTCAATGCAGGGCCTTGAAAAAATGCCACGGCCGCGCATGCCATTGAGATGGCTGAGGCTGGTCAACTTGACAAGATTTCTATAGCCAACAACGTTCTTGGCCAGCACTACCAGGTGATTACGACGCTCCTTCTTGGGCTGCGGGTCATCAATCGAACCATTGATCACATACATCTCATTGCCGATGATCGGCTTGATTCCTGTTGCCTTGCAGAGCTTCAGCAGTTCAATGGCGCCATACATGACGCCGTGATCCGTGAGTGCCAGGGCAGGCATTCCCAGCTCAGCGGCCCGCTGCACCATCTGCGGCAACTGGGATGCACCATCCAGAAGGCTGTAATCGCTGTGGTTATGAAGCGGGACAAAGGCCATGGACCCACTCTAGGCCAAGACGCAAGATGCAGCGTGGCCAGCCGTGAAATACCTCCATATATGGGGCATATGCAGCAGGCAGGGCCTGGGGCTACCTGCCTCCAGGCCAGCAGGCCAAAGCAACAAAAAAACCACGAGCCTCGAGGGAGGCGGTGGTGGCGTGTCGGTGCGGTGGTGGTGGCCATGAGGGTGTGAGGCAAGCAGGATCTCCCCTCAGCGCTGACCTGGTTGACCTGATCGCACAGCACTGCAACAAGAGCTGTTCGCCGCTGATCAGAAAACACTTCAGAAGTCTCTTACTCAAAGAATGCCGAAAATCAGATCACCATCAGAGCCATCATCACAGAAGCGAAAAACATCAGGGCCAGAAGGTCTGCAGATTATCAATGTCCATATCTATGCCATTTTGAGGATGACTATCAAACCAGCTTCACTTCCACACCAGTTTCACTTCCACACCAGCCTCGCGCCTCAGCGTTGGCTTTGAAATACAACAGGCCTTACACAAAGGCTGACAAAAAAATGCCTCTCACAACAACCCAGCCAGCAAGTTGGTAAACATCAACGTCTAAAAGGCAAGGCCAAGTTGCGAAAAATCCATGCTCAGGAAACACCTCCCAACAAATCCAGTATTAAGCCAGTATCGATTCCCAGATCACCGATCCAACCCGCAGAATCAACGACCGCTAAATCCTGCAGCGGAAATCAAGCACTGTGAAATCAAACACCCCAAAATCAATCACCAAAAAACCAATCAATGCAAAATCAAGTCGTTCAAAATCAATCAGCGTAAAATCAACCAGCGCAAAAATAGCTCTGGGGAGTGCCAATGCAGACAATCAAGTTAATCAAGTCAATCAAGTCAATCAAGAATGACTCACAAGATAAAACTGCCCTCCGGCTTTGAATCCATCACATTGACCATCTGTTCGTACTGATAGGCCACCTGTAACAACTTGGCCTCCTCCAACACACCGGTGATCAGCTGCAGGCCGATCGGCAACCCGGCATCAGTGAAACCACAGGGCACGCTGATGGCGGGCAATCCGGCAAGATTCGCTGGAATGGTGAGCAGATCGGCCAGATACATGGCCAAGGGATCATCGGCATGGGTGCCAGCGGCAAATGCCGTGGTTGGCGATGTTGGCGTCAGCAACACATCCACAGACTGAAAGGCCTTGTCGAAATCACGACGGATCAAGGTGCGAACCTGCTGAGCCTTTTTGTAATAGGCATCGACATAGCCTGCTGAAAGCGCATAGGTGCCGATCAGAATCCGGCGCTGAACCTCACTACCGAAACCTTGCGCACGGCTGAGGGAGGTCATCGCAGCGAGACTCTCGGCAGTGTCGGCTCGATGCCCGTATTTCACGCCGTCATACCGAGCCAGGTTGGCGGAAGCCTCCGAAGGGGCGATGACGTAATAAGTCGCGATCCCGTCGTTGAAGCGGGGACAGCTCACATCCACCAGCTCCGCACCGAGTTTCTCCAACTGGTTCGCCGCTTCAAGCACAGCCGCCTTCACCTCAAGGTCAAGGCCCTCCTGCTCGAAACATTCCCGGATCAGGCCGATCCGCAGACCCGCCACAGGGGTACTCAGGCTGGAGATGTAATCCGGCACATCAGCGGAAAGGCAGGTGGAGTCTCGCGGATCAGGACCAGCGATCACCTGAAGGAGCTCCGCCGCATCGGCCACATTCGTGGTCAGGGGACCCACCTGATCCAGGGAGCTGGCAAACGCCACCAGCCCCCAGCGGCTGACACGCCCGTAGGTGGGCTTGAGGCCAACAACACCGCAGAACGAAGCCGGCTGCCGGATCGAACCACCGGTATCTGAGCCGAGGGCAGCGACGCATTCACCCGCCGCAACCGCTGCAGCACTGCCGCCGGAGCTGCCACCGGGAACCCTGTCGACATTCCAGGGATTGGTCGTGGCACCAAAGGCCGATGTCTCCGTTGAGCTGCCCATGGCGAACTCATCGAGATTGGTCTTACCGAGAAGCACGGCACCGGCCTTCCAGAGCCGCTCCGTGACCGTTGACTCATAGGGGGGGACGAAATCCTCCAGCATCCGGCTGGAACAGGTGGTGCGGATCCCTTGGGTGCAGAGATTGTCCTTGATCGCCAAGGGAACACCTGCCAAAGGGGGTAAGTCCTCGCCTGCAGCCCGAGCCTGATCAATTCGATCGGCATCTGCCCGTGCACGCTTGGCTGTGACCTCCAGATAGGCATGAATGCAGGGATCCACCACATCGATCCTGTCAAGGTGATGATCCGTGAGCTCCCTGGCGGAAAGTTCGCCTCGCTTCAGTTGCTGACGCCAATCGGCGATCGCCATCCTCTTGGGGTGCTGCTTGCAGAATCGACGCTATCAGCCGTGAGTTCAGCCATCAGTGGAGATTGTCAGAGGCTCCGCACGACGGCAGCGGAGCACTGCGTGGCTGATCGAGCCTGGCTGCTCTTGGGACAGGTCATCGAGGAAACGGGGCAGGGCGGATGACAGACCTTGTTTGCGGATGAAAGGTCCGAACCAGTAGGTCACATCAGGGTTGCTGGATTGCACCCTTGCCCACCAAGCCAACCCAGCACCATTGGAAAGTGTGCGCAGCAGCCTGATCAGGGGGCTCATGGGGAGCAGAGAGATTCAGGCACATTGTGCATGTTCGGATTCGTTTTGCGCGCACTGAGTGCCGGCAAGGAGACGGACCAATTCAGAGTTGAATGTGGCCATCGAAATGCTCCGGCAAGGCCGAGTCATCGAGGTCAATCCTCTCAAGCTCAACAGTGGCCTTGATCACAGCTGGATCTGCATCAACTGACTCCGCTGTGACCTGGTCCTCAACCGCAACAGTCCCTGCAGGCGGCTGAACCTCAGGCAGGGATGGAGAGCATCTCGGTCGAATGATTCTTGGGGAGGGGGCCTGGCCCCTCAGCCCCTTCATCCAGCCTCGGCGGGCCACTTCAAAAAGGCAGAGGGCCGTGGCCACTGATGCATTGAGGTTTGGGGTCATCCCCCTCAAGGGAATCCGGATGAGCTGGTCGCAGTGCCGACGGGTGAGCAGGGACAGCCCCTGATCCTCGGAACCGGTCACCAGCACAAGAGGCCCCTCAAGATCAGCCTCTGCAAGGGTGAGATCTCCCTCCTCCGCCAGTCCGAGCACGCGATAACCCTTGTCCTTAAGGGTTTCTAGAGATCTGTTCAGATTCACCACCCGCGCTACGGGCAGGTGTTCCAGGGCACCCGCCGCAACCTTGGCCACCGAACCCGTCAGGCCGGCACTGCGCCTCTGGGGAAGAACAACCCCATGGGCACCCAGTGCTTCCGCTGAGCGCACAATCGCGCCGAGATTATGGGGATCGGTGAGGCCATCAAGGGCGAGCAGCAAAGGCGATTCACCCAGATCTGCACAGCCCTCGATCAGGCTGGATAGATCGAGGGTCTCTGCCGAAGCCACCTGTAGTGCGATGCCCTGGTGCACAGCACCGCCGGTGAGCTGCCCGAGACGCGCCCAGGAGACCTCCTCCACAAGCACCCCGGAGGCTTTGGCGTCCCGAAGCAATTGCAGGAAGCGGGAAGCACTGCGCAGCTCGGTGGTGCACCAGATGCGATGGATGGGGCGCCGCGCTTCGAGAGCCGCCTGGGTGGCATGGCGACCCCAGAGCAGGTCATCGGCGGCTGACGCACCATGTCCTTCTGCCTCGGAGAGGGCTCCAGTGTTCGTTGTGTCGGGTTTGGTGTCCTGACGCGAGCCTGCCCTTGCTGGCCGCTCAGAGAGGCGAGGACGGGATCCCCAGCGAGGCTTAGGGGCTCGCCAGTCTTCACCCTTGCTGCTTCTGGGAGCCCCCCCCCGCGATGGAGTCTTCTCCTGACCGCCCCGGTAGGGGGCAGGCCCCCTGCGACTGAAGCGGGACTGGTCAGATCGCTCGAAGCGATCAGCGCTTGAACCTCGGCCTGAACTGGGTCGATAACGATCATCAGCAGTGCGATCGCGGCTGTATCGACTGCCCTCAGAGCGGCCTCCACTTGAAACTTCACGGGCTGAGGAACCACGACCATCCCGATCACGACCATCGCGATCACGGCCATCTCGAGCTCGGCCATCCTGACCACCGCTGTATTGGCCACCGCTGTATTGGCCACCCCTGAACTGACCATCTCTTGACTGGCCGCCCCTGTATTGGCCACCCCTGGACTGACCATCTCTGGATTGGCCGCCCCTGTATTGGCCATCTCTGGACTGGCCGCCCCTGTACTGACCGTCGCTGGATTGGCTGCGGCCACTGGAACCGCCTCCTTTTGATGCACTGCCACTGCTGGGTCGGCTGCCACTGCTGGGACGGCTGCTGCTGGGTCGGCGATCGAAGCGGGAGCTCATGACGGGGAGAGAGGCTATTTCAGGTCAATGTCGGCCTCGTCGAGTTGATCCAGGAGCTGCGCAAGCCGCGCCGGATTCTGCAAAAAGAGCCAGCCAACCATTGTCTCAAATCCCGTGGCCTTTGCGTAAATGGCTGGATCCCCCCGCCTCGGTCCCTTGCCAGCCCGGTTGCGGCCTCTGCGGACAAGATCCCGTTCCGATTCGTTCAGCTGAGGCTCAAGCAAGGCAAGGGCACGCGCCTGGGCTTCAGCCTTAACCACTGCCACCACAGCGTTGTGCAGGTCGGCGGAACGCCTTCGGGAACGGCAGTGGCGCAGGCGCTGATGCAATTCCCACACGGCATCACCGAGCCAGGCCAGTTGCTGGGGCCCAAGGTCATCTTCAGAGCCGCTGGCTGACTGAATACGAATCCAGTCGCTCAAGCAGCCAGCCGGCTCAAAGCCGTGGGCAGATCCTTCTCGAGATGGAGGAATCCCTCCAGCCGCACCAGTTTGACGGTCTGAATCACCCTGGCATTACCCACCAGAATGAACTTTCTCTTGCTGTCTTTGCACTGCTTGGCGGTCTGCACAAGCGCACCAAGACCTGAGGAATCAAGGAAATCGATCTTGCTCAGCTCGATCACGGCAGGCTGGGGATTGGCCTTGAGCACATCCGTCACATAAGCGAGGAACTGCTTCTCGGAGTAGGCATCCAACTGCCCGGTGAAGTGAAACACCAGACAGCGATCACGCTGCTCGAAACCGCCCCTGAGTGAAACGGTCAGTCGTTGCAATTCAGTGATGAAATCATTCCCCCGGGACTCGACGGCTCGAAGTGTAGGGATGCTGGCTTCCTTCAACCACTTCTGCTCTGTGATCTGAAATCAGCTTTTTGATCTGAAATCAGCTTTTTGATGGGCACTCACTCAGCTCTGCGATCAGCCATCAGTTCAACAAACCGAGCGAAGTGATGGTCTGCATCATGGGGACCAGGACTCGCCTCAGGGTGGTATTGCACCCCGAAGACGGGCTGCTGACGATGGGCCAGTGCCGCAACGGTTCGATCGTTGAGGTTGAGGTGGGTCACTTCAACGGTTTCCGCAGGCAATGAACCGGCATCAAGGGCGAAACCGTGGTTCTGGCTGGTGATCTCCACCCGACCAGTTGTGCCGCAGGGATGATTGAGACCGCGATGGCCATAGGCAAGCTTGAAGGTGCTCCCCCCCAGGGCCAGACCCAGGATCTGATGGCCAAGGCAGATCCCGAACAGGGGCAGATGATGGTGCTCAAGCAATTGCCGGGCGAGCTGAATGCCCTCTGTCACCGCTGCGGGGTCACCGGGACCATTGGAGAGGAACACCCCCTCAGGCTCCTGTGCGAGCACCGCTGAGAGATCACTGCCGGCAGGCAGCACCTTCACATCACAGCCATGGGCCGCAAGCCGCTCGAGGATGGCGCGTTTGATGCCGAAATCAATCGCCACCACACGGAAACGATCCCCCTCTGATGCCTGCAGGCGCTGATCAAAGCCCACTGGACAGTGTGATGACCAGGCATAGGGCTCTGAGGTGGTGACCCGATTGGCCAGGTTGAGACCCTCCATGGCGGGGGCCTGCTTCAGTTGCTCCAGCAACTGCTGGGGGGAACTGCCATCACTGCTGATCACGCCATTCATGGCACCGGTTTCTCGCAGATGTCTGACCAGGGCTCTGGTATCAACACCACTGATCCCCACCACTCCATGCTGTTCCAGCCACTGGGGCAGGGTCTGAGTGCAGCGCCAACTGCTGGGCCGTGGTGAAAGCTGCCGGATGATCACCCCCCTCGCATGGGTTGAGGGGGCCTCCTGATCCTCAGAATTCACACCGGTATTGCCAAATTCCGGATAGGTGAAGGTGATCAGCTGTCCGGAATAACTGGGGTCTGTCAGAACCTCCTGATATCCCGTCATGCCGGTGTTGAACACCACCTCGCCAAGCACGGTGCCCCGCTGCCCGAAGGCCTCACCTTCCAGCAGGGTGCCATCAGCGAGGAGCAGAACGGCAGGGTCTCGAAACGACGCTGTCATCAGCGGGCTGCCCATGGCGCAGGTCGCTTCATTCTCCAGCCTGAGGGGCCAGGATCTGCCGCAACTCCTCAAGGCGATGCCAGGGAACACCTTTTTCCAGGCAGCGCCTGGCCTGGATCACACCCTGATGAAGATCGTCCTGAAGCCCTCCGGCCCAGAGCACCAGAGCGGTGTTGAGGGCCACAACATCGCGCTGCGCCTGGGTGCCACCCCCCTGAAGAACGGATCTGAGAATTGTCTGGTTCTCAGCGAGATCACCCCCCTTGAGGGCCTCCAACGGCGCAGCCGTGAGGCCATGTTCCTCCGGATCAAGAGAGGCCTCACGCAGCTTGCCGTTTTCAACAAGTCGCAGCTGATTGGGGCCCGATAGACAGGCTTCATCCAGTCCGGAAGCGCCATGCACCACAACAGCCCGGTTGAGACCGAGCTTCAGCAGTGCTTCCGCCATCGGATCGAGCAGATCAGGCCTGGCCACCCCGAGGACCTGGGCCTGGGGCCTGAGGGGGTTGACAAGGGGACCCAGCAGATTGAACACGGTTCGGACCCCGAGGCTGCGCCGCAGCGGGGCAAGGTTGACCAGGGCTGGATGCCATGCGGGGGCAAACAGGAAGGTGATCCCTGTCTTGGACAAAGCACCAACAACGGTTCTCAGGGGTGCTTTGAGATGCAGACCAAGGCCCTCGAGCACATCGGCGGAACCAACCCTGCCGCTGGCACTGCGGTTGCCGTGCTTGGCCACATGCACTCCACAGGCGGCTGCCGTGAAGGCCACAGCCGTGGAGATATTGAACGTATCCGCACCATCACCACCGGTTCCACAGGTATCAACGATGGCCAAATCCGGCCTTGGGCAAGGCAGGGGGCAGGCCTCCCGCAGCACCATGGCCATCGCCGAAAGCTCACCGCCAGAGACGCCATTGCAGCGCAGGGCCGCCAGGAAAGCACCGGTCTGAACCGGGGAGAGTTCCTCCGCCAGCCAGGCCTGCATCAAGCTGCCGGCTTCATAGTCCTGGAGTGAATGGCCCTGCAGAAGCTGCTCGAGGATCTGGGGCCATTGAGATGATTCAACAGACATGTCTGCAGAAAAAAACCCGGGTGCTGAGCACTCCGGGCCGGGTGATGGGGACATCTCCACTATCCCCCAAAATCGCCAGACTGGCGAGAGCTGAAATGGGAAACAATCCCCGGGTTCGTGATCTGCCCAGTATTTTCAGGTGGTCTGAATATCAAGACACTTGCAGGTCACCCTTGCAAGACGCGCATCAGAGGCCGCCAATGCCCCTCAGCTGGGAGTGAGAGGGCTGCTTAGTTTGTTTCCTGCAATCCCCCCTTCATGGCGGCATTTCGCCTCGATTTGATCGGCCGGTATCTGAGGCCCCATCGGCGGGCTGTACTCGGTGGTGCCGTCGCCCTGGTGATGGTGAACATTCTCAGTGTGGTGATCCCCCTTGAGGTGCGCAGGGTGATTGACGATCTGGAGACAGGGTTTGCCCTGAATGATGTTCTGCGTCAGGCCGGCTGGATCGTGATCCTGGCCAGCTCCATGGCGATCGTGAGGATGATCTCCAGGCAAGTGGTGTTCGGTGTGGGGCGCCAGGTGGAGGTGGAGCTGCGCCAGAGACTGTTTGATCACATGCTCACCCAGGAGCCGGGCTGGGTGCAGTCCGTCGGCAGCGGTGAGGTGATCAGCCGTGCCACCAGTGATGTGGAAAATATCCGGCGCCTGCTGGGCTTTGCGGTGCTCAGCCTCACCAACACCGTGCTGGCCTATGCCTTCACCCTGCCGGCGATGCTGGCGATTGACCCGATGCTGACGGTGGCAGCGATTGCGCTCTATCCAGTGATGCTGGCCACGGTGCGCCTCTTCGGGGGGCGGATGATGCGGCAGCAGCAACGCCAGCAGGAAGCGCTCTCAAGCCTCAGTGAACTGATCCAGGAGGATCTCTCGGGGGTGGGCGCCATCAAGATCTACGGCCAGGAGCAGGCTGAACAGAGCGCCTTCCAGCAGCGCAATCAGCTCTACAGGGATTGCGCCATCCGTCTGGCCAGGACCCGCAGCACCTTGTTTCCTCTGCTGGAGGGGATCTCCGCCTTCTCCCTGCTGGTGCTGCTGGCCCTCGGAACCCATCAGCTGGAGCAGGGTGCGCTCACCATCGGCGGCCTGGTGGCGATGATCCTTTTTGTGGAGCGGCTGGTCTTTCCAACCGCACTGCTGGGCTTCACCCTGAACACCTTTCAGACCGGCCAGGTGAGCCTTGAGCGGGTTGAAAGTCTGCTGCAGCGCAAGCCTCTGATTCGAGATCCGAGCCAACCGTTGACCAGATCCTCGGCTGCTGCTGGGCGACTGGAGGCCCGTCAACTGCGGGTGCGCTACGAGAACAGCGATCGCGACACCCTCAATGGCCTGGATTTCGTCGTTCAACCCGGGGAGCTGGTGGCGGTGGTGGGCCCTGTGGGCTGCGGCAAAACCACCCTGGCTCGAGCCCTGGGCCGCATGGTGGAGGTTCCCCAGGGCCAGTTGTTTCTGGATGACCTGGATGTGAATGACCTGAGCCTGAAGGACCTGCGTCATCAGATTGCGCTCGTGCCTCAGGAGGGCTACCTGTTCACAAGCAGCCTTGCCGACAATCTCCGCTACGGCGATCCGCAGGCCTCGATGGAGCGGGTCAGAGAAGCTGCAACCCAGGCTCGGCTGATCGAGGATGTGAAGGGGTTTCCTGACGGATTCGAGACCCTGGTTGGCGAGCGGGGCATCACCCTCAGCGGCGGGCAGCGACAGCGCACAGCCCTGGGGCGGGCCTTACTGGTGTCTTCTTCAGTGCTTGTTCTGGATGACGCTCTGGCCAGCGTCGACAACAACACCGCCGCTGCAATTCTGGCTTCGATCCGCGCCCAACGCGATCGAACCATCCTGTTGATCAGCCATCAACTCTCAGCCGCCGCTGCCTGCGACCGCATCCTGGTGATGGAGGAGGGACGCCTGGTGCAGCAGGGCCACCATGATGAGCTGATCAGGGCCAATGGCACCTACCGCCGCCTCTGGGAACGGGAGCAGGCGGTGGGAGACCTCGAGGCTGCCGCCTGAAGCCAGGGCTGATGCTTAAAAACAAAGCTGTTGCTTGAAACGGTTACGCACAATTTCCAGACAACTCAGCAAATCCTGGCTTAGCTGAAGAGCAATGAGCTGAAGCAGGAACACGCCATGACTGAAGGCAAGCCCCTCGCCGTGCGCTGCACCCTCACCTTTGGCGATATCTACGGGCAGATCCTTGCCTGGATGGCGGTGATCTTCGTCAGCCTGGCCGCCGGGTTAGCGCTGATGGGGTCCTCCCGTCCCCTGTTCGCACTTGTGGGGGTGGGTGTGATTCTCGTGTTGAGCCTTCCTTTTCTGCTGTTTGCCTTTGTCACCACCCTGCTCAACCACATCCAGCTTGAGCCGATCAAAAATCCCTAACCTTGTGGCACTTTCAGTGTTGCAATGCTGCCCTCCTGGTTGACACCAAAACGATCCAACCCTGATGGTTTCAACGGTGCCCAGCTCAACCACGCTGTGCTTGGAACCCCTCTTTCAGCTCCGCTGATGACAGATCAGGAGGAGGTGATCTTTGGTTGTGGCTGCTTCTGGGGTGCCGAGAAAGGCTTCTGGCGGTTGCCAGGCGTTGTTTCAACGGCGGTGGGCTATGCCGGAGGGCAGGCTGAAAATCCGAGATATCAACAGGTGTGCTCGGGGCTGACAGGCCACAGCGAAGTGGTGCGCGTGGTGTGGAGCAAACCGGCCATTGACTTCAGTGATCTGCTCAAACTGTTCTGGGAATGCCATGACCCCACCCAGGGAGATCGCCAGGGAAATGATTGCGGAAGCCAGTACCGATCTGCTATTTACACCACCACTCCCGAGCAGCTGAACCTCGCCATGGCGAGCCGTGATGCCTACCAGAGCTTGCTGAGTGCAGCTGGCTACGGCTCGATAACCACGGAAATCAAGGCAGACCAGGTGTTTCATTTCGCAGAGGCCTATCACCAGCAATACCTCGCCAAGCCCGGCAGCAGGCCCTATTGCTCGGCGATGCCAACAAAGCTTGAGCTAAAAGACTTTGATGGCGCTGATTACAAACTGCCGCAGGCTGTGTGGGATCAATACAATTGGAATACAAGCCATTGCGTGTTGCGCTCAGACAATTCACCCATCAAACTCTCGGCCCTTTAGCACCGAGAGCTAAATAATAGTTAGGGATTCATCTGGAGAGAGAAACAATTCAGTCGATAACCGGAGGAGGAAGGATAAGACGACCAACCCAGGTCATCTCAGGACTTAAAAAATCAAGCCGGAACCCAATGAGCAACAACCATAAATTGAACAACAAAGCCCTTGCAATCGCCGCAATACAATTCATAACAATAAGGCCTAGAATCACGACAATCTGACGCAATGGAATTAAATATTTAGATCAAATCGCCCCGTAGAATCTTGATATCAAGAGGTCATTGGAATTGATATATTTCTGAATGTCTGCTTATCGATAGCCCTCTTAGAACTTACCTGGCAATCTGATCAGTCTCTGATTTAGACAGACCAGGCGATTCCATCCGGCTGATAGCCTGCAATCTCGAAAAGAGCAACATCTGACTTAAGATCAGAGAAGCCGTAAGCACCATTAGCAGGATTGTGGTAGCGCATGAAATCCACAGTTCCCTTGCCAGGCTTCAGAGCTCGAAATGCTTCTGTGGGATTGGAGTAGTCGCCAGTCTCCATCGCGTTGAGCATCCTTTTCTTGCCACGCACGTAGTAACTCGTGTCCGTGGCATCGTGAGTCATTGAAAAATACTTTTTACCACCAAATCTCTTCTTTACACTGTAGAAGGAACTTGGCATCGATACATATCCACCATCGTCTTCGAAAAGCAGCTCAATCGTGGTGCCAAGGTTGGTTGAATAGTGCGTATCACCGGTTTGAATGGAATCAGCTCTGGTTACAACGCTCAAGCCCGTGAGCGGATCACCCTTTGCAGAACGCTTCAGTTCTGGGATATCGGTGTCTCCGAGATCATGCTCTCCTTCATAAACCAATCGAGCCCCACCATATTCATAGCCTGAACCAAGCTGCTGCCCATAGGGATCACCAGCCCCTGTTGCTGTAATCCAGAGCTGATAACCGGTTGCATTCGCAATCCCTCCATGGGCACGGAAACCAACAGGTAGACTCTGAATATTCTCAGCCCCCTGAACATCAAGGGCACCAGCAATCGTATCTGTGTACTCAACAACATTGCCACCCATATCATAAGCGAGCCATGGAGAAGGGCTACTTGATTGGCCTACTGTCGTGACATTTGCTTTCTTGTAACTGGTGGGTGCGTACCACGGCTGCCAGTTCACACCCATGTCGTAATTGGCATAACCACGGCGACGGATTACACTCTTCTTCAAATCGGAAACAAGAACATCGCCGGAATCGGTAACATTAACAACAGCGTTTGAGCTCTTGGCCGCTAAAATCGCATCCCCACTACTCTCATACCTACTCTTACCCGCCTCGGTGAACAATGGCAAAGGCGCTCGATTGCCTGAGGTTGGGAAATAATAATAGCTTGTTTTATTACTAGTTTCACGTCCAGCATAGTAAGCAGCTTTAATCCACTCATTCTGAGTAGGCAAATAGAGGCCATCCCTACCCTGGCGAGCCAAGAAAGCATAATTTGAATCATTCAAAGCATAGGAACCCAAATCTATTGTTGTCGAGAAGCGGAAGTAGCGCTGATAAACATCGATATCAAATCCGAGCGGACTTTCTTGCTTAGACTTTTCAACAGCAACAGTTTTACCATTTGTCAGAGAATTAATGAAATAGGCGTATTGAAAGCCATTGACATACATGACAGGCTTTTTCGCCCAAAGCGGATCTGCTACTGCGTAATGGCGGCCATTCTTAGCATTATCGACATAAAGGAGCTGACCTTGAAAAGGATTCACCAAGGGGTTGTTCTTTTCATTCCAGAGCTTCACCTTGGTCCAGGGCTGCTGCTTGTTCTCACCCTGAGGGTCAACAGTATTCAAAAAAGCACAATATTGATCAACAGTGATTTCAAACTGACCAATCTCGTATTCATAAGGAACCCCTCCTACAACCTGATAGTTGAACAACAACTCAGATGTGGTATCAAGATCAACAGGAGCCACTGCCGGGGGATTGAGAGGATCCGCTGGGATCGTCGCTCTGGTTGGCGGAATAAATCCGCGAATGGCAACTCCTGCGTTACCAGCCATACCAACCTTGGCAAAGCTTAACTTCACGTCATATTTAGCCATTCGTCAGATCAAAAGTGTAATTGATAAAAACCATAGCACTACTGACTGTATTGGCCATAGATCATCGAACTATCTTTATCAACTCCCAAGTCAATCCGTCTATATTGAGCTAAAAACTAAATTCAAGCAAGGAATCCTATAGACAACAGGCAGGTGCCGCCACGACATCAAACATTCGCATAAAACCGCCCCTTCAAACCATATGCAGACATTAAGTACGCACACTTGTGACTAAACTTACAATGCAAATCCTGTGCTGAAGTGATAACGAGCATCAAACCAGTGCCGAAATACAAGCCAAGCAGGCATTCAATCAAGCCCAAGGAATGATCATCAAAATAAGTGATTCACCTGGCGGTCTACAGGCATCAGATCAAAGCCAAGATCGTAGCGAACATTGAACAAATAAATATTCCCGAATAGTTATTCATTAGAGAGAGAGTCTGTCTTTTCAATTCACCTCTCACTGCAAGCAGCCGGCTCCGACCGCAGAGCAACCTGCAGAGCATCCCGCAGAGCAAACTACATAGGTCCTATTCACCATCAAAGATCAGCTTCAGACTGATTGCGCCATTGCATCGAGGAAGTCTCGATCACGTCGCCGAGGGGTTCGGCACGTCCGCCGAGATAACGACTCAAGAAACTCTCCAGCACCCCATAGAAGGCGATGGCGTTTCGGGGATTCACCAAGCCATGGCCTTCATCAGGGAACACAAGAAAGTCCACCGGCAGGCCCCTCGATTTCATCGCTTGCACAATCGTTTCGCTTTCAGATAACTTGACGCGCACATCATTGGCGCCATGGGCGATCAGCAATGGCCGCTTGATCTGATCCACATGGTTCAGGGGCGAAATCTCAGCAAGATCAACCTTGCCCACACCGATCATGCGCTCCGTTGGTTTGCGAATTGGCTCCCAATAGGGAGGAATGGAAGCAAGCAGGGTTTCCACATTCGAAGGGCCCACTTCATCAACGGCAGCAGCAAACAACTCCGGATCGCGGGTCAGGCCCGCCAGGGCCGCATAGCCCCCATAGGACGCCCCCATGATCACCACCCGTTCTGGATCGGCGATTCCTGTCTCAATCGCCCAGGTCACCGCATCAACAAGATCGTCCTGCATCTCGGCATACCACTGGCCCTGGCCAGCAAGCAGATGGGCCTTACCAAAACCGGTGGAGCCGCGGTAATTGACGCTCAGCGTGTGGTATCCACGATTGGCGAGCAGCTGATGCAGAGGATTCAATCCCCAGTAATCACGCGCCTGAGGGCCACCGTGCACGAGCAAGACCAAGGGTTGCGGGCCCTGGTCCGCAAGCGTTGATCTGGTCAAGTAGGCCGGTAGGCGCAGACCATCGCGAGCCTTGAGATCAAGACTCTCCATCGGTGCGAGTTGGTATTGATCCAGAGACGGCTGCACCGAAAACAGCTTGAGGGCCTCCTGCTCTGAACGCTTCCAGATCCAGTACTCAGGGGATTGACGATCGGAATGAAACACAACCAACCAGGTATCACCTTCAAGATCCTGATCAACAATGCTGAATTGTCTTGAGCCGGCCAACTTCTCGAGAGCCTTCAGATCCGGGGCAACAGATTGATCAAGAATCAGCTTGCGGCTGCGCAGATCGGTTTCAACAAGAACCTGGGGCAACAAGGTGTTTGGATCAGAAAGCCCAATATCCATGGATCCACTCTCCGCCTGGTGGACCAACTCATAAGGACAGTTGAGCTCACAGGTCTTCAACGTCTCACGATTCCAGCGCACCATTCGCGGCAGATCGCCTTCAGTGCTCAAGGTGCCATACATCCAGGTTCCCGATCGTTCAAACGAACCAGGCCCCGAACCACTGAGGCCATCCTCAAAACTGAACTCGAGGAACGGTCGCCATTCCTTTGACTCCGGCAGACGCAGGTCATAGGCAATGCCACCATCGGCGGCAATTCTTTTGCGCAGAATCACCCGCCAGGCATTGTCAAGCCAAGCTGCGCCAACCTGATTTCCATCTTCCACCTGATGGAGCAAACGCCTTTTGCCGCTCTCCAGATCCAGCACCCAGAGATCGTGATAGCGGGGATCACGATCATTGAGGCCCACCACCAACTCACCGGGGGCCCGTCGATCCAAGGCAACAATTCCCGCTAACACACCCTCACCGGGAGTGAGCTCCTCCGCCTCCGCCGTGACGGGATCAAGTCTGATTAAAACGGTGTTCTCATCGCCGTTAGCGTCTCTCGATGTGAGCAGATATCGGCCATCAGGCGTCCAGAAGGCAGGATCCTGGGGACGATCCGTGCGATTGGTCAAACGGCGGGGCTGAGCGCCATCGATGAGGTCCTGCACCCAGAGATTGAGCACACCCTTGTGGGGAGCAAGAAAGGAAATCCTCTCTCCATCAGGGCTCAGGGATACACCGATGATTTCAGGATTGCCGAAAAGCACCTCACGGGGGATCAAACCGATCTGCTCTGCCTGGGCGGGCCTCAGGCCAAGGGCTGAAATGAAACTGATTGGTAACGACAAGAGCAACGCCAGCTTGCGCAGCCACTTCGTTGAACCCACTGCCATGCTGATCAACCAGACCTGATTCATGTAAGTCTGTGCCCTGATCAGCAAGACAGGTCAAAATCAGGTTGAAAGGCACGTCGCAATGAAACCACCCTGGCCGGATCGTCTGGTGCTGCTGATGTTGCTAGCAACACTGCTGCTGGTGTTCAGCCTGATCTTCACGTTCAAGTTCGTTCAAGATGATGCTGCGCCGGGCCTGCTTTGGCGCGATGCCCCCGCTGCCGAAAAGGGAACACTGGCCATCTGAAGCCGCGTAAATCTCAACACCGGGATTGCTAGCCGGTCGGCATGTCATGGCAAGGTGTGATGGCGTTCAGCGTCACGCCTGACATCGTGCCGTCTTCCAAAGACCCACGGCAGCGCCGCCAGCTGCACCCATTACCCAGAGGGGTGGTAGAGCTCTATGGGCTGATCGCCGTGCTGATCGTTCTGATTCCTGAATGGTTGGCGGAAGGAACGATGAGCTTGAACCCAGACGCTGCCGGCAATCAGCTGCCGATGACGGCAAGAGCCTGGCAGAGCCTGCCGGAACTTCGGATGGCCTCGATGAGCCTGGCCGAACTACGCCAGCTGGCCCGTGAGATGCGTCTCTGGGGCTATGGCGGTGATTGCCGCGAGGCCCTCACAGCTCGACTGTTGAAAAAGATGAGAAAGAGGTGGCCTCAACAGCGGCAGGAAAGACTCACTGAGGAGCAGGATGCCCTGTGATAGCTTGACTTTGCCGGGGCGTAGCGCAGCTTGGTAGCGCACCACTTTGGGGTAGTGGGGGTCGCTGGTTCAAATCCAGTCGCTCCGATTCAATCACCGGCTTAGATCCCAGTGTTAAGG
>MPLX02413020.1_pt1 | contig 20266 bp, 16 predicted proteins | sample 1617341 | NCBI WGS metagenome assembly MPLX02 (sample SAMN05944804, study PRJNA350692) | marine metagenome | biome: marine; feature: ODZ; material: water; isolation source: 120 m water sample filtered on 0.2 um supor filter | place: Pacific Ocean | collected 2012-04-08 | depth 120m m | reverse complement strand
GCTGAGCCTCTATTACTACGTGCTTTAGCGATTTATGAGAAAGCCTTAGGCCCTGAGCATCCATCTACAGCAATGAGCCTCAATAACCTTGCTTTGCTGTATGACAACCAAGGCCTCTATAGCAAGGCAGAACCGTTCTATCTACGTGCTTTAGCCATTTATGAGAAAGCCCTAGGAGCTGAACATCCAGATACAGCAAATAGCCTGAATAACCTGGCTTTGTTGTATGACGCTCAAGGCCTATATAGCAAGGCTGAACCGCTATATCTGCGAGCTCTAAAGATCACAGAAAAAGCCCTTGGGGCAGAGCATCCATCCATCGCAATAAGCCTTAATAATCTTGCTGGGTTGTATGAAAAGCAAGGCCTATATAGCAAATCCGAGCCTCTTTTTGAGCGTGCTTTAGAGATTCATGAAAAAGTTCTAGGAGCAGAGCATCCATATACTGCAACTAGCCTAAATAACCTTGCTGTTCTGTATGAGAGTCAAGGCCTGTACAACAAAGCAGAACCCTTTGCGCGTCGTGGGTTGGAAATAGAATTCACTTTGATCCAACGACAAGCGCCTTATCTTGCGCTCTCTGATCGCCAAAGCTTTCTAAGCTCGCTTGGCTTTGCTTATGAATGGGCCTTTTCAGCAGCAGCACGTGGTGATTCTGGCGTAAAATTAGCCTTTTTCTCCAGGCTTAATCGTCAAGGATTATTAGAAGAAATTGAGAAACGACAAGCGCAACTTGCTGCTTTACCTGGCCCGCAACAAGAGATATCAGAAGAACTACGTGCGGTAACGCAGCAACTGGCCTCAGTAAGCCTGATCGCAAAGCGACGCCAAAGCCTTAGCGAGCGAAAAGGAGAACTAGAAAAACAGCTCTATCGCTTGTTGCCTGAACTACAGCCACGCCTTGTTGAGGTGCAGCAAGTAGCAGCAGTGTTGCCTGATGATTCGGTGCTGATTGAATTTCAGCGCTATCAACCATTCGATGGCAGTAAACCTGATGGTGAGCAATTGGGCGAGGTTCGCTACATGGCTTTGCTACTTACAGCTGATGGTGAAATTGAACATGTTGATCTAGGCCTTGCAAAACCAGTTGAGCAAAAGATTCAACTGGCATTACGTGCCTCAGAAGGCCGCTCGTTAAATGCGCAGGAATTATGGGTTGAACTCGGCGAGCTAGTGATTAGGCCATTGGCTAAGGCCACAGCAGGTACTAAAACCTGGTTTATCTCTCCTGATGGCGAGCTAAATCGAATTCCATTTGCAGCACTCTCTACGCCAACAGGAGATGAGTTACTAGGAGACGCAGTACAGCTGCGCTTACTAACGACCGGTAGAGAACTTTTAGATCTAGCCAAGAGTTCTGATTCTGATCAAGCAGCTCAAAAGCCACTGGTAGTAGCTAATCCCAACTTTGATCACAGCAAGCAAAGCCTTGGCTCTAGTAGCTCTCGCTCTATTGCAAGTAAGGACTCAAACCAACAGCGATCAGGCGATCTTGAGTCACTGCAATGGCTGCAATTGCCTGGTACGGAGAAAGAAGGCAATGCCATTACACAACTGATAGATGCGCAGTTATTGATGGGTGAAAAGGCAACGGCACTGGCTGTGCAGCAGCAGGAGACCCCAAAGGTTTTGCACCTAGCAAGCCATGCCTATTACTTGGCTGATCAAGAGCAAGGCGATAGCAACGAGCAGAGATCACAACAGCAGCTAGGCAATAGCAGCCCTGGCGACAAGTCCCTACAGGCTGAAAACCCCCTATTGCGTAGTGGCATTGTGCTTGCTGGTGCTAACCAACCAGAAGCCAACAGCAAAGATGATGGCTATCTCACCGCACTAGAAGTAGCCAAGCTCGATTGGCAAGGCACAGAGATGGTTGTCATATCTGCTTGTGAATCGGGCAAGGGTGATATCCAAGCTGGTGATGGCGTTTATGGCCTCAAACGGGCCATTGCTGTAGCAGGTGCGCGATCCAGTTTGCTGTCTTTATGGAAAGTAGATGATGCCGCAACAGCAGCGTTCATGCAGAGCTTCTACCAAAGGCTTAAAGCAGGAGAAGGCAGGGCGGATGCGTTAGCAGCAACGCAAAAGGAATTTCGCAACCATCCAATCGCTGGCTGGCGACATCCGTATGTATGGGCAGCATTCCAGCTCAGTGGTGATTGGAGGCCAGTGCAGTGGTGATCAGCTCAGAAAGCTCGGAATCACCTTGAAAAGTCCAGAACGAGGGGTAGGTGTCCCCAGGGAATGATCTTCATTACCAGAATTCAAACAATGACCCTTCATTTGATTCATTCCAGTGCTGTCGTTCTCACAGCTGCTGTAAGCAAGTCTTTTAGCGCTTCATCTTGAGAATCTCACTCTCGTTGTAATTGCATGAACTACCGGCTCTGAAATTGCTTTCAAAGAGACTGGAACAACAGTGATGATGTACTAGTTCCAGCCATGAACTGGCAGAGCCATCAGTCACAACCATTTGAACAGCAGCGTTTCGTAAGTTTTGCAAAAGTGTATTTGCATTGCTATATTGATGCCATAATTTGACATCAATATAAATTCAATTCCTGCTTACATTAATTATGACCTATTTATTTACATCTACTATAGCTCTCCTTACATCTGCATTTGTTTCTCTTGGTCCATTAGGGACTGAAAAGAACCTAGCAGGAGAGAACACGTTCCTGGATATCAATTCGGAAATCCCTTCTTTAAACTACAGCGATGGGAATTCAATTCTATTTAGAAAGTTATGTTATGCAAAATTACAGAAAAAAGACTATAAGTCAGCGCTTAAGGATTGCACCAAATCTATAGAAATGGATCCAAGCTCTTTTTATCCTATCTATCTTAGAGGCGAAGCCAAGTCAGCACTAAATGACTTGCAAGGTGCTATTGAAGATTATAAGAGATCAATAGACTTATATCCAGAATATCAATATGCATATGTAAGCATAGGTGATGTAAAGGTAAAACTAAACGACCTTGAAGGAGCATTAACTGCTTACACTAAAGCAATTGAGATTGATTCTGAATATATGTATGCATACCAAGAAAGGGGTAAAACCTACACAAAACTAAAGCAGTATAATGCTGCTATTAATGATTACAATAAAATGATAGAAATAGATCCTAGAAGTAAATTTGCATATGCACTACGAGGTGATGCTAAATATGAAATAGAGGACACACAGGGCGCTATTGTCGATTATAATAAAGCAATCGATCTAGATCCTGAATTTGCATATGCATATGCAAATATAGGCGACGTAAAAGCAAAGCTAAATGACCTTGAAGGAGCAATTGCTGCTTACACGAAGGCAATCGAGATCGACCATGAGTATGAGTATGTATACGGAGAAAGGGGTAAAATATATATAGAACTAGAGGAGTATAATGCTGCTATTGATGACTTCAGTCAAGCAATACAAATAAATCCTAAAAGTGAATTCGCATTTAATATGCGAGGTATTGCCAGATTCAATCTCAAGGACTATAAAGCTGCTTCCAGTGATTACACTAAGGCTATTAGTATAAATCCTGCAAATGAATACAACTATAAACGCAGGGCCAGCGTTAGCTACGTAATAGAAGACTATCAAGCAGCATTAGATGATATTAATAAGGCCATTTCAATTAACCCCTCCATTGGCATATTCTACAATGCAAGGGCTGATATTAAGATGGAGCTAGGTGATAATGATGGTGCTATATCTGACTACAGCAAAGCTGCAGAACTTGGAAAGGGTAATGATTAGATTGCACATTATTTCTTTTGAAGCAGTACTCGCGTGACGCATATGCACCAACTTGCCCTGACAGTTGCATTGTTGATGCCGGTAGCGATGGATGGTGCACTCACGGCTCATTCATCACAAGTGATTGTCGAAGATCTATCTTCCCATTGGTTGTTTTGTCAAGCGCAACTCTTACACTTGCTAGGCATATATGCAGATGCTTGATATAATTAAGCGCAGGACAAAACAATTGTATAAGCTATAAGAGCCATTCTCTTTTTAATGCTCATTTTTGATGGTTTTAGTGATAAGTCTGAGAGTTTACTTGCCGATGGCAGTTTTTCTAGGTTCATTCAAAATTACCTTTGTTTAACTACTTCTTAGCGTTACTCTTGAGCGATCTATCTGACGATTGAGGATCGTAGTTTCTTGCGATTGCCAATCTGGGTTTGCGCTTTGGTTCATATTCGTGCACAAGGTCCCGGGCGCTGTTTAAAGCTTGATGGCTGCGTTGTTGCTGCGTATAACGCAGTGCTGTACTGACCAGTCATAGTTATCCCAGATGCTCCAAGGGAGCTTGTAGTTCGCGCCATAAAAGGTGCCTAGGGACACCTGGGTAGGCATGGCAGAGCAGTAAGGCCGACTACCTGGTTTTGCAAGGTATTGCTGGTGGTATGACTCGGCGTAGTGGAATGGTTGATCGGCTTTGATTTCTGTTGTGATCAAGCCAAGGCCTTGTTGACTTAGGAGTTGCTGGAAGCTATCTCTACTGGCCTGGGCAAGTTCCATTTGCTGTGTTGTTGTTGTGTATATGGCAGATCGATATTGACTACCTCGATCGTTGCCCTGTCGATCACCTTGGGTTGGGTCATGGCATTCCCAGAACAGCTTCAATAGGTCACTGAAATCAATAGTGGTTTTGTTCCACACCACACGTACGACCTCAGTGTGTCCGGTGCGTCCTGAACAGACCTCCTGGTATGTCGGCTGATCTTTTTGGCCACCGGCGTATCCCACTGCTGTGGTTACAACCCCAGGCAATCTCCAGAAGCCCTTCTCGGCTCCCCAGAAGCAGCCACAAGCAAATATTGCAGCCTCTTGGTCTGTTGTTAGTTGTGCATGCAGTTCTGTACCCAGAACAGCATGCCGCTCAGTTGTTGAGTTAAATGGCTCTTGGTTAGAAGCCTTGGGTGTAAGCCAGGACGGGAGCATTACGTCTCTAAAAGCACGCCAACCTTAGGCAGCTTCTTTGGGCTCTAGCTGGATGTGGTTGAGCAGTGTTGTGACGAAGGCAAAGAGGAGAAAGGGCAAGCTCAGTACAAGGATCAACCCCACGCCGACAAGAGCAAAGAGTGGTCTGCTTGAGCCCATTAGGCCTAGCCCTGCTGCAAGGCTGATAAAGATCACTGCCATCCAGGCCAAGATCTGACCATAGATGTCGCCAAAAGTGAGGGTGCAGCGTAAGTAGTACTGGGTTGCGCCTGTCATGTCATGTCCCTCTATCTCACCTTTATAGCTAAGCCGCTAGCGCTTTAATTGTCTTGCATTTTTGCGTAACCGTCTCAGTAATTAGGTATTTACTTTGAGTTGGTTAGGCAACGGCCTCTAGATGCTCATTGGCTTGTTCTCGTTCCCAAAGACGACGGTAGAGCCCTTGGATATTCAGCAAGTCTGTGTGGTGCCCCTGTTGAACTAGGCGTCCTTGCTCCATTACCAAAATTCGATCACAGGCGGCAGCCGCAGAGAGTTGGTGGCTAATCATCAGGATTGTTCGACTCTGTTGGCTTCGAATTGAGCTGAGGATTGCTGCAGCTGTTTTGTTGTCCACACTTGCTAGTGCGTCATCGAGTACCAACACTGGAGCTGTTACCAGAAGGGCTCTGCCAAGTGCCGTGCGTTGGCGTTGACCACCACTGAGTGTTATCCCTCTTTCTCCTACCAGTGTGTCGAAGCCATCAGGAAAGCCGCGCACGTCGTCCATTAGCCGGGCTTGTTCAGCAGCTGTTTCAACGCGCTCCATTGATGCCTGTGGATCGCCATAGCGAAGATTGTCGGCGAGGCTGTTGGTGAACAGGTAACCCTCTTGTGGGACAAGGGCAACGCTGCTGCGCAGATCATTGAGTAGGAGATCGTTTACGTCGTGGTTGTCTATGAACAGTTGGCCTCTTGGGACCTCCACCATGCGTCCAAGGGCGCGTGCCAGGGTTGTTTTTCCACATCCAACTGGACCTACTACGGCAACCAGTTCCCCTGGTTCAATGACAAAGCTCAGTCCCGCCAGTGTGTCGCGGTTGCTGTTGTCGTAGCGAATCCGCAATTCATGCGCTTCTATTCGACCCTGCAGCGGTGATTCCAGGTTTGATGGTGTAGCTGGGTTGCCGATGATGGGCACACGCTTGAGTAGTTCTTCAACGCGCTCCAAGCTCACTTGGCCTATTTGAAAAGTGTTCAGCGTGAAGCCCAGTAGAGCGGTAGGAAAAACTAGGCGTTCTACAAAAATGATTAAGGCCACCAAACCGCCGATGGTGAGGCTGCCACGCTGTAGTTGGTCACTGCCTATGGCTAAAAGCAGTAGTAATGAAATCGAAGAAATTCCCCCTAGTAACGGAAATAGGGTGCTGCGTGTGCGTGCCAGGCGAATAGCAGAATCTCTATAGGAGTTATTGCGTTGGGAGAAAGCCTCCTGTTCAGGTTGCTCTTGGCCGTAGATCTTGATGGCCCCTATGCCTGAGAGGTCCTCCTGGATTAGTTCACTGAGACTTGAGAGTGCTTCTTGCTGGCGTTTTTGTTGCCGCATCATCCGCCCCCCAAAGAGGCGCACTGTGCCCAGCATTATTGGGTAGAGGGAGATGGCGGCCAGGGTTAGCATTGGGTCGATGGCCAGCATCGCGGGAAACGTGAAGCAGTAGGCCAAAACTGTGTTTGTAAGGCTCAGAATTGCGAAGCCAAGTAAGCGGCGAATGTTTTCAACATCGCTGGTTGCTCTGCTGATGACTTCACCGCTTCCGGTTTCCTGTACCCAACTGGTTTCTTGCTTGAGCATGTGGTCAAACATCTGCTGACGCAGTTCCACTTCCACCTGCCTCCCGACTCCGAAAACCAGCTGCCTGGACACCAGGCGCACGATTGCCATGCCGCTGGCTAAAACCACAATCCAGCCGGCTTGATGCAGTACTTCAGTTATGGCAAAGCCTTCTTGAAGATCATCGATAATGCGCTTTACCTCCAGCGGGATGATGACGCTCAGAACGTTCACCACCACAAGGGCTAGTGCTCCCATCAGCACGGTGCGGCGATGGGGCTTCAGGTAACGGCCAATTAGATCGAGGCGGAATGTAGCCATGCCGGTATCGCTACCTAGTTCAACCTATGCAGCCAGTCTGCAGCGCGACCCTAGAGGGATTCTTGAAAAGCTGTGATTACGAATCCCTCTTTGAGTAAAAACAGAATCGGCTTGTAGTGTTTCTAGCCAGTGGCGAATTTTTAGGTGATAGTGGTCTAGTCCCCATCACCCGGCCCGGAGTGCATTGCACCCGGGTTTTTTTCTGCACCGATGTCTGCTTCTACTGCTGCTTCTCCTTCATGGCCGCAAATCCTCGAGATGTTGCTTGAGGGAGAGAACCTTCCTGCTGCGGAAGCAACTGCTTTGATGAAGACATGGTTGGCTGAGCAGTTAACCCCTGTACAGACAGGGGCATTCCTGGCGGCTCTGCGGGCAAAAGGGGTAACCGGAAGTGAACTGGCTGCTATGGCCCAGGTGTTGCGAGAGGCTTGTCCTTTGCCATGCCCAATACCAGCCATTCCCATGGTCGATACGTGTGGAACTGGTGGCGACGGTGCTGACACTTTTAATATTTCAACTGCTGTTGCTTTTACTGCCGCTGCCTGCGGGGTAAATGTGGCGAAACATGGAAATCGCAGTGCAAGCGGCAAGGTTGGTTCGGCTGATGTTCTCGAGGGTTTAGGTCTGCAGCTCAAGTCGCCTCTCACCACTGTGGTGGCGGCTTTATCTCAGGTAGGAGTCACATTCTTATTTGCCCCTGCATGGCATCCCGCATTGGTCAACCTGGCGCCTTTGAGGCGAAGCCTTGGAGTGCGAACTGTCTTCAATCTTCTTGGTCCACTGGTGAACCCTTTGCAGCCGCAGGCTCAGGTGCTTGGGGTTGCCAAGGCAGAGCTGCTAGATCCGATGGCGGAAGCGTTACAGCAGCTTGGCTTGCAGCGGGCCGTTGTCGTTCATGGTGCTGGTGGCCTTGATGAAGCCTCCTTAGAGGGAGTCAATCAATTGCGTTTGCTTGATAGGGGTGAGCTAAGGCACTCTTCGATTAATTCGGCAGAACTTGGTCTTGAGGCTGCTCCTTTGCAGGCTCTTAAGGGTGGGGATCTGGCAGAAAATCAGGCGATCATTACCGCTGTTCTTCAAGGAGGTGGAACCATTGCCCAACGGGATGTGGTGGCATTGAACACTGCTCTGGTGCTCTGGGCTGCTGGTTCGCAAGATGATCTAAAGGAGGGTGTGTCTACTGCCCAAGCCTGTCTTAAGCAGGGTCTTCCTTGGCAGCGGTTACAAGAGCTTCGTGGTGCGCTTGAGCATCAAATTGGAGAATGAAACGCAGATGAGTTTGGTGTGCTTCCGCTGATGTCCGCTTCATCCCCAAATTCGGCGCTATTGGTTCTTGCTGATGGCATGGTGCTGGAGGGAATGGCCTTTGGATTTCGCGGTAGCGCGATCGGCGAAGTGGTCTTCAACACTGGAATGACGGGTTATCAGGAGGTGCTTACTGATCCCAGTTACTCCGGTCAGTTAGTCACTTTCACCTATCCAGAGTTGGGTAATACAGGAGTCAATCTTGATGATCAAGAATCCTCCTTTCCCCATGCCAGAGGTGTAATTGCTCGTCAGCTTTCTCCAAAGCCGAGCAGTTGGCGGTGCCAACAGTCGCTGCAGAGTTGGCTTGAGGCGCAGCAGGTTGTGGGTATCAGCGGCGTTGACACCAGAGCGCTTGTAAGACATCTGCGCGAGGCTGGAGCGATGAATGGGGTAATTAGCAGCGACGGCTGCTCTGCTCAGCAGCTACTAGAGCAGTTGCAGCAGGCTCCATCCATGGAGGGGTTGAACCTTGCTGAAAAGGTTTCCACAAAAGATTCCTACACCTGGACCTCGACTTGTGCTGTTGCCTTTGATCAAAGGCTTAAGAGACGCATTGATTCGCCCTATCGCGTCGTAGCGATTGATTTCGGCATCAAGCGAGCCATCCTCGATCGTTTGGTTGCTCACGGTTGTGAGGTCACTGTCCTGCCGGCTAGCTCTGATCTGGGCACTGTGCTGAGCACAAATCCAGAAGGGGTGTTTTTGTCCAACGGACCTGGTGACCCTGCTGCGGTGTCGGCGGGTATTTCCTTGGTAGGCGAGTTATTAAATAACGTTGATTTACCCCTGTTTGGCATCTGCCTAGGTCATCAGATCCTTGGTCTGGCCATGGGCGGCCGCACTTTCAAATTGGCCTACGGTCATCGTGGACTCAACCATCCTTGCGGCACCACGGGTCAGGTGGAGATCACCAGTCAAAATCACGGCTTTGCTCTTGATGCTGAGTCTCTGCCGCAGACCAGTGTGGTTGTGACCCATCTCAATCTTAATGACCGTACTGTTGCGGCGATAGCTCATCGGGATCGACCTATTTTTGGTGTGCAGTATCACCCGGAGGCCAGTCCAGGCCCCCATGATGCTGATCATCACTTTGATCGTTTTGTAGAGCTGATGGCAGAACGTCGCTGAAGCGTGGTCTGGATCGCGCAGCATCACTACACTTCGTGCCATTACCACCAGGAGGACTGGTCCCATCACCGAATTGCAGCGACTGACCGTTTCACTAAGAGGTGGTTTCGAACGGCGGCAGGGCTGTTTGGTGTTTCAGTTCACAGGTCAGCTAGATGCTTACTCCGAAAAGCAGTTCATGACTTATGTAGCGGATGTGCTCCAGGCCAATTCCGCTCCATTGGTTATTGATTTGAGCAAGATCGATTTTCTTGATTCTTCTGGCCTTGGGGCTTTAGTGCAAACTGCCAAGCTATGTACCGATGCCAAGCGTTCGTTTGCGCTTGTCGGCAATGCTCGGGTTGTTCAGACCGTGAAGCTTGTGCGACTTGAGGATTTTCTTCATTTAGCGGCTGATTTGCGTACTGCTCTTAGTCAGTTGACAGCTTGAGCGACTGGATTCGCAGTCAGTCAGCTAGCGGCGGCGCTGATGAACTGGGGCCGTTGCAATTGGCTTGGCTTGGTGATGCAGTTTGGGAATTACACCAGCGTCTGCGTCATTGTCACCAGCCTGGCCGCTCTGGAGATCTCCATCAGGCTGTTGTGGCTGAGGTGAAGGCAGCCGCTCAGGCGGAAGTGCTGCTTCGTTTGGATCCACATCTTTCCGATCTGGAAAAGGACCTGGTGCGACGAGGCCGTAACAGATCAGGACGAGGGCCACGCCGGGGGGATGCCGCGACCTATGGCAAGGCCACGGGATTTGAGACAATGGTGGGCTGGCTCTTTTTACAGAATCCGGTGCGGCTTGCGCAGCTCTTGGATCGACTAGAGGAGACACAAAACGACCTGTCATAGCTTCTTCTCTCGTCATGAGCTCCCGCTTCGATCGCCGTTCAGGTAAATCTTCTCCTGGCGGTCCTTCCAGAGGAGGTTCTGCTAGAGGCGGTCCTTCAAGGGGCGCTCGCCCAGGTGGTGGTCGTAGGGATGGAGATGGCAGCTCTGGGCGATCTGCTTACAGCAGCCGATCTTCCGGCGGTGGTTCTTCTAGTGGCCGCTCTACTGGACAGCGCAGCGTTTATCGCCTCAGGCGTGAGCAAGATGCTAGCGATGGCTCTGCGGGCACATTTGATCCTCGACGCTCTGAGCAGGGCAGTGATCGACGTGATCGACGTGATCGTCCTCGCTCTGAGCAGGGCCCTCCTGCTAATAGGCAGAGGAATCGTCAATTTCGAGATAACAGACCATCACGACGTAGTGGAGATGAACGTTTTGGGCAGCGTCCCTCTTGGGGAAGAAGTTCACCTACTTCAGACAGGCAGCCACCTTTATCTAGGACAGAGTCATCATCATCAGCTCGTGCTCCAGAGGCTGAGACATTTGGCCCTGCCCCTGCTGACGATTTGCTTTGGGGACGCCACACCACCCAAGCTGCACTAGAAGCTGGGCGGCCTATTCATCGCATCTGGTGTACGTCCGATTTGCGAAGCGCACCGAAGTTTTTGCGCTTGCTGCGGGAGGCTAAATCCTCCGGGGTGCTTGTCGAAGAGGTCAGTTGGGCACGTCTAGGTCAGCTCACAGGTGGCGCTGTGCATCAAGGGATTGTTCTGCAGACCGCTGCAGCCGAGACCTTGGACCTGCAAAGCCTGATCGAAGGATGCGCTGCTCTTGAGGAACCGCCACTGTTATTAGCGCTTGATGGCCTCACTGATCCCCATAATCTCGGCGCCATTGTTCGCTCCGCAGAGGCTCTTGGTGCTCATGGTGTTGTTTTGCCACAAAGACGTAGTGCTGGTCTTACTGGTTCTGTTGCCAAGGTGGCGGCAGGCGCTTTGGAGCATCTGCCAGTAGCGCGTGTTGTAAACCTCAATCGCTCTTTGGAAGCGCTTAAGCAGGTGGGTTATCGCGTTATTGGACTGGCGGATGAGGGGGACATAACTCTCTCTGATGTTGATCTTGACGGACCTTTGGTGGTGGTGACTGGATCAGAAGACCAGGGGCTCTCGCTGTTAACTCGCCGTCATTGCGATCAACTTGTACGTATTCCTCTACGGGGGGTTACTCCCAGTCTTAATGCTTCTGTTGCTACTGCGATGTGTTTGTACGAGGTGGCTCGTCGTGGCTGGATGAAGAGTGTTCATGGCCAGGCTCCTTCCCCCAGGATCGTGCGCCCTCAATGTCCTTTGCAGGATGCTGCTGACGACAAAGATCCAATCGAATCAGAACTCATTGCCAAGACAAGTGATTCATCAAATTCTCTGCCGGATGTTTTTGCGCTGTCTGGGGAGGCCCTGCCGACCACTCTGACCGACCAGGAGGGTTGCTTAGAAGATGTTCAGCCGGCAAGGGATGATCAAACAGAGGAGCTACCAGTGGACCTGACACCTATGGGGGATGAGGATTCGCTGACTAATCAGAGTTGAGATTTGGACGTTCTTGAAGATCAATCTCCTTGCTGGGAAAGGGTTCAGCGTTAATCCAAAAGCTTCCTTCCCAATCGGTAGCGGAACGCAAATCGGGACATGGCGAGGCAAAATGATCCCATTCGCCTAGCCAATTATGGGCCTATTGATCAGGCCTCTGCGTAGCCTCGTCAATAGCTTTGCTCTGGCCTGGTGGGCCAGGGTTGAAACCCGTGACCCTGATGTCACCTATTGGTACGGGCCTTTTGTGACCAGAAAAAGTCTTAAAACCCAGCTGCCGACATTCCTTTCAGATCTGTCTGCTGAAGGGCCAGCTTCGGTGAACCAAACAATATTGCGTTGTCGTCGCGGTGAGCCTCTCACGATCTCTGCTGAAAGCTGATCGAACGACTGATAGCGTCGCTTCTGAATAGCACCGTAAGCCGATGGCCATCGCCGAATGGCGTCAGCAACTGAAGCTCGGCGAGGTTTCCGCCCGGGAGCTTATAGATCACAAGCTGGCACGTATTGCAGCTGTAGATCCAACGCTGCACGCTTATCTGGATGTGACTGCAGATAGGGCACGCGCTGATGCCAATCGCATCGATGAAGCTCGGGCTGCAGGTGAGGATCTTCCGCCTCTGGCGGGTGTTCCTTTAGCGATTAAGGACAATCTCTGCACGAAAGGAATACGCACCACTTGTTCCAGTCGAATGCTGGAGAATTTTGTAGCGCCCTATGAATCCACTGTCACTGAACGCCTTTGGCAGGCCGGTGCGGTGCTTCTCGGTAAAACAAATCTCGATGAGTTTGCGATGGGCAGCTCTACCGAGACATCTGCATTTGGGGCCAGCTCTAATCCTTGGGATCTAAGCCGTGTGCCGGGTGGCAGTTCCGGTGGCAGTGCAGCTGCAGTTGCATCAGGTGAATGCATGGCCGCATTGGGTTCGGACACAGGGGGCTCGATCCGTCAACCCGCTTCATTTTGTGGGGTTGTGGGGCTTAAGCCGACTTATGGCCGCGTTAGTCGCTGGGGTTTGGTGGCTTTTGCGAGCTCTCTAGATCAGGTTGGGCCTTTCACTACCAACGTGGCCGATGCGGCTGAGCTTTTGCAGGTCATGGCAGGAGCAGATCCTCGTGATGCCACTTGTCTGGATGTTGCTGTTCCTGATTACTGCTCTGCTTTTTTAGAGCCTTTATCTGGGGTACGCGTCGGCTTGATTAGCGAATGCTTTGATCAGAACGGCTTGGATTTACAAGTCAAGGCATCGGTTCTAGCGGCTGCGGATCAGTTGCAATCCCTGGGAGCGGAATTGGTTGAGGTGAGTTGTCCACGCTTTAGCGATGGTATTGCCACTTACTACGTCATTGCACCATCGGAGGCTTCGGCCAATTTGGCCCGTTATGACGGAGTGAAGTATGGCTACCGAAGCGAAGGGGCAAATAGCCTGGCTGCGATGACAGCCCTTAGTCGTGCAGAGGGTTTCGGCAGTGAAGTAAAGCGACGCATCTTGATTGGCACCTATGCCTTGTCTGCTGGTTACATGGATGCTTACTACAAGAAAGCCCAGCAGGTCCGTACATTGATCCGCCGTGATTTTGAGGCTGCGTTCAAGAGTGTTGATGTGTTGCTCACACCTACTTCACCCACGACTGCTTTCCCTGTTGGAGCACACGCTGATGACCCTCTTGCCATGTATTTAGCTGATTTGCTCACCATCCCAGCCAACTTGGCTGGCTTGCCTGCAATCAGCCTTCCCTGCGGTTTTGATGACGCTGGTCTGCCAATCGGGGTTCAGTTGATCACCAATGTGTTGGAGGAGTCGCGGCTGCTGCAGGTGGCTTTTCATTACGAGCAAGCAGCCGATGTGATGAAAGGTCGGCCGCAGAGCAGCTTTATCCTATGAGCGAAGATAGCGCTAGATGTAGCGTTTGACTTCTTACCTGCCCCCCTATCTTGCGCCTGCCTTTAGGCTGGGGTATGGCATTTGTTCCGCTTCATAACCACAGCGACTACAGCCTTCTAGACGGAGCTACTCAGCTACCGCAGATGGTGAAGCGGGCCAAGGAGTTGGGGATGCCTGCTTTGGCACTCACCGATCACGGAGTGATGTACGGCGCTATTGAGCTGCTAAAGCTTTGCAAGAACGCAGATATCAAACCGATTATTGGCAATGAGATGTATGTGATTAATGGCTCCATTGAGGATCCACAACCGAAGAAGGAGCGTCGTAATCACCTGGTGGTGCTGGCCAAGAACGCCATTGGTTATCGCAATCTTGTGAAGCTAACCAGTATCAGCCATCTGCATGGGATGCGCGGTCGGGGCATCTTTGCCAGGCCTTGTATTGATAAAAAAAAACTTAGGGCTCATAGCGAGGGATTAATTGTTGCCACCGCCTGCCTTGGAGGGGAGGTGCCTCAGGCCATATTGCGCGGTTGCCCTGATGAGGCAAGGGATATAGCTCGTTGGTATCAGGAGGTATTTGGAAACGACTTCTACCTCGAGATTCAGGACCATGGCTCACCAGAAGACCGCATCGTCAACGTGGAGGTTGTGAATATCGCTAGGGAGCTAGGGATTGGCCTGATTGCCACCAATGACTCCCATTACCTAAGCAAAAACGATGTCGATGCACATGATGCGTTGCTTTGTGTGCTCACAGGCAAGCTAATTAGTGATGAGAAGCGTCTGCGTTATACGGGCACTGAATACATCAAGTCTGAGCAGGAGATGGGCAGGCTGTTTGCTGATCATCTTGAGCCTGAGGTAGTGAGAGAGGCCATTGCTAATACAGCAGCCGTTGCAGAAAAGGTTGAGGAATATTCCATCCTTGGTAGTTATCAGATGCCCAATTTTCCGATTCCCGAAGGATATACATCCGTGAGTTATCTGCAGGAAGTCTCTGAGCAGGGGCTGCGAACAAGGTTGGAACTTGGAACAGCAGATCCAATTGATCAGAATTACAGCGAGAGGCTCACCTATGAATTGGGTGTGATGGAGCAAATGGGCTTCCCTACTTATTTCCTGGTGGTTTGGGATTACATCCGCTTTGCTCGTGAGCAGGGGATCCCAGTAGGACCTGGTCGTGGTTCCGCTGCTGGTTCACTGGTGGCCTATGCCCTTGGGATTACCAATATTGATCCAGTTCAAAACGGCTTGTTGTTTGAGCGATTTCTAAATCCTGAACGTAAGTCAATGCCTGATATTGATACTGATTTTTGTATTGAGCGTAGAGGAGAGGTTATTGATTATGTCACCCGTCGTTATGGAGAAGACAAGGTTGCTCAGATCATCACTTTTAACCGGATGACATCAAAGGCTGTATTGAAGGATGTAGCACGGGTGCTTGATATTCCCTACGGTGACGCTGATCGCTTAGCCAAGCTTATTCCGGTTGTACGGGGAAAGCCTGCAAAGTTGGCGGCGATGATTGGAGAGGAATCTCCTAATGTTGAATTCAGGCAGAAGTATCAGAACGATCCAGTAGTTACTAAATGGGTAGATATGGCTATGCGTATTGAAGGTACAAATAAGACTTTTGGTGTGCATGCGGCAGGGGTCGTCATCGCGGCTGAGCCTCTTGATGATTTTGTTCCCCTTCAGCGTAATAACGATGGGCAGGTAATCACCCAATACTTCATGGAGGATGTGGAGTCAATGGGGTTACTAAAGATGGACTTTCTTGGCCTCAAGAATCTTACTATGATTGATAAGACACTTGAGCTTGTTGAAGTCAGTAGTGGTGAGCGGATTGACCCAGATCGCTTGCCCCCTGAGGACCCTGAGACTTTTGCTTTACTTGCTAGAGGTGATCTTGAGGGTATTTTTCAGCTCGAATCTAGTGGTATGCGACAGATCGTGCGCGATCTTCGCCCCTCATCTTTGGAGGATATTTCTTCAATTTTAGCGTTATATAGACCAGGCCCATTGGATGCAGGATTAATCCCAAAGTTCATCAATCGAAAGCACGGCCGAGAGGTGATTGATTTTGCTCATGCTGCTCTTGAGCCAATCCTTAAGGAGACTTACGGCATCATGGTTTATCAGGAGCAAATCATGAAGATTGCTCAGGATCTTGCTGGCTATTCACTAGGTGAAGCTGACTTGTTACGTCGTGCAATGGGCAAGAAGAAGGTTTCGGAAATGCAGAAACATCGCAGTATTTTTGTTGAAGGTGCAAGTCGTAGTGGAGTTGATTCGAGGGTTGCCGATGAACTCTTTGATCAAATGGTTTTATTTGCCGAGTATTGCTTCAACAAGAGCCATTCGACGGCTTATGGCGCTGTTACTTATCAAACTGCCTATCTCAAGGCGCATTATCCAGTTGCTTATATGGCGTCATTACTAACAGTTAATGCTGGCTCAAGTGACAAGGTGCAGCGCTACATCTCCAACTGCAATTCAATGGGGATTGAGGTGATGCCGCCCGATGTGAATGCTTCAGGTATTGATTTCACTCCTGCTGATGATCGCATCTTGTTTGGTCTTTCGGCTGTGCGAAACCTTGGCGATGGAGCCATCAGGCAGCTGATCGCTAATCGTGATAGTGATGGGCCCTTTCGCTCCCTTGCCGATCTCTGTGATCGACTTCCCTCCAATGTTCTTAATCGTCGTGGGTTGGAGTCTCTTATTCATTGTGGTGCTCTTGACGCCATGGATCCTGAGGCGAACCGGGCCCAGTTGATTGCCGATCTTGAGCTGCTGATCAATTGGGCTGCTTCTCGTGCTCGTGATCGAGTCAGTGGTCAGGGCAATCTCTTTGATCTGGTGGCTGGAACGACAGATGACCAGGCGCCTGATGAGCTGAGCACGGCTCCTAAGGCAGCACCTATTCCTGATTACCCTCCGACTGAAAAACTACGACTTGAGAAAGAATTGGTCGGTTTCTATCTTTCCGATCACCCTCTTAAGCAGCTCACTGCGCCTGCTCAATTGCTGGCGCCCATTGGGCTAGCCAGCCTTGAGGATCAGAGCGATAAGGCGAAGGTGAGTGTGATCACGATGGTGACGGAGATACGACAAGTGACCACGCGCAAAGGTGATCGAATGGCGGTTCTTCAGCTTGAGGATCTCACCAGCAGCTGCGAAGCCGTGGTTTTCCCCAAGAGCTACGCGCGCCTATCAGATCACCTCATGTTGGAAGCGCGACTACTTATCTGGGCTTCTGTTGATCGTCGCGACGACCGTACTCAGTTGATTGTTGATGACTGCCGCGCCATCGATGATCTGAGATTGTTGTTGGTGGAGTTGATGCCAGATGAAGCCTGTGACATCGCAGTTCAGCACAGGCTGCGGGAATGTTTGCAGCTGCATCGCCCCGCTAAAGATGAGTTTGGAGTGCGAGTGCCAGTAGTTGCAGCTGTTCGTCAGGGACCCCAGGTTCGTTACGTATGCCTAGGTCAACAGTTTTGTGTTCGCGATGCTTCAGCAGCAGTTAATTCTCTTCATCAGCAGTCTTTCACAGCTCATTGCAGTGATCGCCTACTTGTTTGAAGTTTGTTCTGATGGTTTTGTTTCTGCTGTTGAGTTCTGCTTACTGCCTTTAACTGAGTCGCGCATTCTTCCTAGGTTGGTTCGGATGTGCTCTAGTCCGAGCAGGCTGCCTGGAGCCTCTTCCCAGCTTGCAGAAAGAACGCCATAACTTAGTCCCACCAGTCCAACAATGAAGCAGGCTGCTGAGCTCATTAGCGTGATGACTGGTGAGATCTCAGCAATTCCTCTGCTTACCACCAGATAACTGGCTATAAAAACTCCCATTCCTGCAGCAGTGGGCAGCCCTGAAGCGAAGATCACCCTCCGCAGCATGCGATTGGCAACCGGCTTTGGAATGGCATTCTGTGCTTTTGCTGCTGCTTTGTTGGTTGATGACGCTTTAGATCCCTTTAGAGGTGGGCTTTTTTTTGCCTCTCCGCTCTTTTTTGGCTCGAAAGGCATTGCACTGCTGCGTTCGGCCATATTCATGAAGGTTTAGAGGGAAAATCGCCTAAAGGGTTCAGCCGCGGATGCCTAGTTTGGTGATCAGATCGCTGTAGCGCTTTTCGCTTTTTTCGCGGACATAGCTGAGCAGACGCTTGCGCCGACCAATCATCTTGAGCAGTCCCTGACGGGAGGAGAAGTCGTGCTTGTTCCCCTGCAGGTGCAAGCTGAGCTTGGAAATGCGCTCACTAAGCATTGCCACTTGTACCTCCACAGAGCCCGTGTCGGTGCCGTGGGTTTGGTGTGCATTGATCAGCTGTTGCTTTTCTGTTGTATCGAGCGACATGCGTGGCGTTTAGCCCTATGAGAGCAAACAATCACTTTAACTCCTTATGACCCCCTACTACTTATGCAGCCTCCTGACTGAGCCAGCGCAGGCTTGCTTTTAGCCAGGCATCGGTGTCCTCAGGTGATGGGACAGCCTCAGCTATGTCATTGGTTCCTGTTACAACACCGTTTGCTACAGCCCTTATGGCACGGCGGATTTCGAGATCTTCGTAGCCAAGAGCTCCCAGGGTGATCTGTAGCTCTTGCAAGCTTGATTCCTTGAGCTGAAGCGATTGGATGACATCGTTGTCCACGAGGGACATTCCAGGATCACTGCCACTTAACTCGGCCAGTTTGGTGCGTAATTCCACGGCAAGTCTTTCGGCTGTGCGCTTGCCTACACCTTGAGCTCGACAGAGCTTGCGTAGATCTCCTTGCACGATCGCTTCTATGAGTTCTGCTACTTGGCATTCCTCTAGAAGGGCTAGGGCCACTTGAGGTCCCACCCCGTTGACCCCAATCAGGATGCGAAAAATGTCCCTTTCTCTACGTTCTGGGAAACCGAACAAGCTGGCTCCATCATCACGCTGTACTTGATGAATCCAGAGGATGAAGGTGCTTTGATCTTCTCCCATCTGGCTTAGATGACGCGGTGTGACCTGAACTTCGTAGCCAACACCGCCACATGCGATAACAACTCCCTGACGAGTTCCTTGCTGCCAGGCGTCCACCTTTTGCCCTTGCAGCCAGCCGATCATGGAGTTGCTCCTTATTTCACCCATGCTGCCTGATCCGTCCAGCCCTTGGCCTGACCTTTTTCGATCTTCAGGTCGTGCCAATGGACGTGTATTGCGTTCCTGTGACTTCTTAATGGTTCGCTGCCTGTTTCAGGTCTCAGCAGCTTCCTTATCGTGAATTATTGGTGTCTTTGGGATTTCAGATTTAGTTGGCGTAAGCGCTATTGCTGGTAATTGGATTTAAGAGGCAGATGGTTGTTTATTTGTAAGTCTCAGGAGGTTTTAGAAGCGGGAGTAGAGATTTCTCGTTGCAGATCAAGTTCTTAGTGATTGATTGCCCATTGGTAATTCCTGTTGATCTGCTTTCTATGGATAGTCCCATGTGAATTGCTAGTTGGGTTTTTTGAGAAGCAGCAGAGTTGGCATTTGTCTTGGCCTATGGATTCTCTTTAGATGGAATCATCTAGAGAGAGGACTTTCTCATCTTTTAGCGCGTTAGGAGAATTGATCTCGATTTCCTTTTCGGCTTGGTTGCTTAAGGGCCGTAGTTTGCCTTGAGCTGAGGCTAATTAGAGTTGCTGCAAGTACAAAAAGCGCACCAAGTGCGACCCAGCCATCAAAAGGTTCAGCGAATAACAGAACGCCCCAGATAGTTGCGAATAAAACTTGGACATAGCCGATTGAGCTGGCTCTTGCTGCAGGCAAAATGGCTAATCCCTTAGTAATCCAGATTTGGCCGAGTTGGGTGAACAGGCCAACGCCCAGAATCCAGATCCATTCCATACCCAGAGGAACTACTCCTTGATGCCAGAGGAAGGGCAGAGTTATCGGCAGCGAAATTAAAGGGAAGTAGAAGACGATGACTAGTGGATGTTCTCGCTTTGATAGCTCACGGACGCAGACGTAGGCCAGAGCGGTAAATAGGGCCCCAATTAGGGCGATTGAAACGGCTAATGAGGGCAGTCCAACGATGCTGCTGCCTAGCCATTCCGGTTGCATGACCAGGGTTATCCCCAGCCAGCCAAGAAGTACAGCTATGCCAATGCGGCGACGGACCCTTTCTCCCAATAACAGCCAAGCCGCTAAGGCTGTGAATGTTGGATAGGTGTATTGAAGGATGGTTGCGGCGGCCAGGGGTAAGGATGCCAGGGCTTCAAATACGCAGAAAAGTGCTGCTGTTCCAAGCAGTCCACGTATTAACAGCAATCTTTTGCGATGCCCCCATGGCGAGATGCCAACTCGACGGAGCATGAACCAGGTGATTACAAGACTGATCAGGGACCTTGCCAGCACAATCTCTGCAACAGGCAAGCGACCATCAAGGTGTTTGACGCAGACGGTCATCAGGCTGAAGGCCAGGGCGCTACCGACAAGAAATCTGCAGGCAGCCCATT
>MPLX02052247.1_pt1 | contig 20290 bp, 16 predicted proteins | sample 1617341 | NCBI WGS metagenome assembly MPLX02 (sample SAMN05944804, study PRJNA350692) | marine metagenome | biome: marine; feature: ODZ; material: water; isolation source: 120 m water sample filtered on 0.2 um supor filter | place: Pacific Ocean | collected 2012-04-08 | depth 120m m | reverse complement strand
GTAAAGAAAGGATCGAATTTTTTAGAGAATTAAATCTAATGAAGAAATAGGATCCAAGCCTAACCGGGTTGAGTTCAACCTCCTATTTCTTTTATAAACTTATTGGGATAAATATCAAGGAAGTCGAAACCTCGAACCTAAAAACCGAGATCCGGTATCTTATCTAGGGGAATTAGAGGACGAATCTCAGATCCGCGTTGAGGATTTCATTGAGGATTCATTCTAGCCTTCCTGATTGGTTTTGGATTTCCTGATCGTGATGCGGAATCTGAATGTGATTTTTTGTCAGAGTGTTGTCAGAGTGTTGACCAGGTTTACCCCCCTATTTCGGGCATATTCAGGATTGGTTTTGCAAATGCAAAAAATCAAGAATATGCTGTTATTGACTGAAATCATTGAAGAAATATGGTGCACCCGGAGCGATTCGAACGCCCGACCTACGGAACCGGAATCCGTCGCTCTATCCAACTGAGCTACGGGTGCAAGGAGAAGAGGCTTCCATCGTTTTGGTATTTGAAAGATTTCCAATGGATGCTGGAAGTATCAAGAGAATTCCCATTTCTGGAAAAGCATTCTCTCCTTTGATCAGAAATCCAGACCCTTGAAAAGTGCGCGTCTAGTTGGAGGAGATTCCCTTTTTTTGAATCTTCTGGATTCACGCCTTAATCCATCTTCTAAAGATTTGAATTTTTTACTGATTTTTTTCTTGCTTTGATGGACGACCTCTGCCAATTCTTATTTGTAAGTTTGTTCTAACTTGAGAGACAGAATGAAGACAACCAGGGCCGGAGGAATTCTCAAATCATGAGTGAAATGGAAGCCGATCTGTTCTGGCGGCCCGAGGCCATGCAGGTCGTACGGACCCAAAGCCCACTGATGCGGCAGGTCCTCGAGAAGTTGAAGTCCGTTTCACCAACACGGACCACCGTCCTTTTGCTGGGCGACACAGGAGTCGGTAAAGGAATGATCGCCAAGCTGATTCATCAGCACAGCAGCCGCAGTGAAATGCCATTTGTCCATCTTCATTGTGGTGCAATTCCAGAGACCTTGGTGGAAAGCGAGTTGTTCGGTTATGAAAAAGGAGCCTTCACAGGAGCCAATAAACGCAAACTCGGACGATTCGACAAGGCCCAGGGGGGTACGCTTTTTCTTGATGAAATCAACACCATTTCTCCTTCGACCCAGATCAAGCTCCTCCAGGTATTGCAGGAACGGATTTTCCAGCGGGTCGGCGGGGAACAACCCATCGAGGCAGACGTGCGTATCATCACCGCTTCCAATGCGGAACTCAGCAGCTTGTGTGAAGAGGGAAGCTTCCGTCGAGATCTTTTTTACCGCCTCAGTGTCTTTCCAATCCAACTCCCTTCTCTGCAGCAGCGAAGCGAAGACATCCCGCAAATCGTCGAATCCCTGATCGAATGGTTCAACCGTCACTATTACAAAGACATTCAAGGCATCGATCCTTTTGTGATCAAGGCACTCAAGCAGTATGACTGGCCGGGGAATGTCCGTGAACTCGAAAACATCATCGAACGATCCTACATCCTGGAAAAAACGAGAATCCTCAGTGCAGAAAATTTCCCACAGGAGATCCTGGCCCATGACGGTCACACCGCCGAAGTTCTACTTGATGCCAAATTGCCACTTGCCGAAGTCCGTCGACAAAGCCTGGAACAGGTGGAACGCCAATACCTCAAGGAACTGCTCATGCTCCATCAGGGACGGGTCAACCGTGCTGCAGAAACGGCTGGCATCACAACCCGGCAGCTGCACAAGCTTCTGACCAAATATTCCATCCGCAAAGAAGCTTTCAAGCCCTCGAAAGAGACCAAAAAACAGCCCTCCAAAGAAATCAACTGAAACCTGTCGCTTTTGGCAGAATTAATACCTCACTCTTCCAGCATAACTCCAATCCATCATGAACGATCCACATCCATTTCTTGACGTGGCCCTGGATGCCGCAGAAAAGGCTGCAGCATTCATTCGGCAGGAAGCCCATAAAACCCTGGATATCGGTTATAAAGGTGCCACGGATTTGGTCACCCACGTCGACCTGGGGTCGGAAAAGATCATCAAGGAGACGGTGCAATCAAAATTTCCCGAACATCAATTCCTTGCTGAAGAAGGGGGCATAGAGCAGAGCGATTCCGAATACCTCTGGGTCATCGATCCTCTTGACGGAACCACCAATTTCGTCCATGGCTATCCGCTCTATGCGGTTTCGATTGCACTCTATCAAGAAAACCGTCCACTTGCCGGAGTGGTGAATCACATTTCAAGCGGAGAAATCTACACGGCGACTTCCGGAGGTGGGGCTTTCTGCAACGGCAAAGCCCTGCAGGTATCCAAAACGAAGGAACTCAGCAAATCTCTGCTGGCCACCGGATTTCCTTACACCCACGACCAGATCTGGTCACGCAACATGGAACACTTCAAGCTTCTCACGGACCGGACCCAAGGGGTACGCCGGGCTGGAGCAGCCGCGCTGGATTTCTGCCATGTTGCCCGGGGATGGTTGGATGGATTCTGGGAATACCAGCTTGGAGCCTGGGACATGGCCGCGGGAGTGCTGATCGTCGAAGAAGCTGGAGGACGGGTGAGCAAGATGAACGATGAGTCTTTCGTCCTGATGGAACGTGAGGTCGTTGCCAGCAACGGCCTGATCCACCATGAATTGCTGGAACATCTGAATCAGGAGCCCTGAACGACGGTTCAGTTCCCCCGAAGTCATAAAATCAATCCTGAAACAGAATCGGTTCAGGGATTCTCTTCAAGCACCGCGTGGGCCGCCGCCATTCGGGCAATTGGGACACGATAAGGCGAGCAGGATACATAGTTCAGTCCAAGTCGATGACAGAGCGAGATGCTCTTTGGATCTCCGCCATGTTCCCCGCAGATGCCAACTTCAAGGTCAGGCCGGGAGGAACGTCCACCCTGAACCCCAATGTCGATCAGCTTGCCCACCCCGTTCGGGTCGATGCTCGCAAACGGGTTTTCCTTGAGGATCCCGCGCTGGATGTATTCCATCAGGAACCCTGATTCTGCATCATCTCGCGAGATGCCAAAGGTGGTCTGGGTCAGGTCGTTGGTGCCGAATGAAAAAAACTGTGCAACCTCCGCGATTTCATCTGCCGTCAGCGCCGCTCGCGGAAGTTCGATCATCGTCCCGAATTTATATTTTACTTCCAGATCCTGTTCCTTCATCACTTCACAGGCCACTTCCTCGAGGGAGGATTGCTGAATCTTCAGTTCATTGACATGGGAGGTCAGAGGAATCATCACCTCAGGCTGAACATCCACTCCGTCTTTGGAACAGATGCAGGCGGCCTCGAAGATGGCACGAACCTGCATCTGGGTCAGTTCCGGAATGAGGATCCCTAGCCTCACCCCGCGGGTTCCGAGCATCGGGTTCTGTTCACGCAGGGCTTCCACCTGTTCCAGATAATCCTGCTTGACCCTGATTTCGGCGAGGGCACTGTCGATTTCACTGAGGGTATGGAAATGCTGGGTCCGTACTTTGAGATCCGCCAAACCCTGAACCAATTCTTCGAAGGAAGGCAGGAATTCATGTAGAGGAGGGTCGATCAGGCGGATGATCACGGGATGGCCGTCCATCACCCGGAATAAGCCCTCGAAATCTCCACGTTGAAGGGGAAGGAGCTGATCCAGTGCTTCCTTGCGTTCCAGGGTATGTCTGGCCATGATCATGCGTTGCACGATAGGCATTCTTTCCGCTTCAAAAAACATATGCTCCGTGCGGCAGAGTCCGATCCCTTCCGCGCCATATTCACGAGCCCGTTGCGCATCACGCGGGTAGTCCGCATTGGCCCAAACCCCCAGCTTTCGTATTTCATCCGCCCAGCTTAGCAGTTTGATCAACCCCGGATTTTTGATGTCCGGAACAACGGTTGGGAGTTGCCCGAGGTAGACCTCGCCCAAGGTTCCATCCAGGGATATCCAGTCTCCCTCTTCGATGATGATGCTGTCGCTGACTACCATCTTCCGTGCGATCAGATCGAGTTCCAGTTCACTGACGCCGACCACCGCTGGCTTGCCGAACTGTCGTGCTACCAAAGCGGCGTGGCTGGTGCGTCCGCCTTTGCTTGTCAAAATCCCTTCCGCCGCCAACATGCCGTGCACATCGTCAGGTTTGGTTTCCGGACGGGCCATGATCACTTGCTTCCCTTCGTGCTTCGCCCAGCGTTCGGCGGTGTCCGCATCGAAAGCGACCATCCCCACTGCCGCTCCCGGAGAAACATTCAGTCCGGAGGCGATTTTTTTTGCTTCTTTCATCGCACCCGCATCCAATTGCGGATGGAGGAAGAAATCAACCTGTTCGGGTTTGACCCGGCGAACGGCTTCCGTGCGGGTGATCATTCCTTCCTCAACCATCTCCACCGCGATTTTGACTTCCGCCTGTGCGGTACGTTTTCCATCCCGGGTCTGGAGCACCCAAAGCGTTCCTCGTTCGATGGTGAACTCCATGTCCTGCATGTTGCGGTAATGCATTTCCAGTTTGCGGGCAATTTCCCGAAACTGGTTATAGACTTCCGGGAGCCGGGTTTTCAGTTCACTGATGGGCTCAGTCATACGGATTCCCGCGACCACGTCTTCACCCTGGGCGTTCATCAAAAAATCTCCTTCCAACTCATTTTTGCCATTGGATGCATTACGGGACATGGCCACTCCGGTTCCAGAATCTTCCGATATGTTGCCATATACCATGGCCTGGATGTTGACTGCCGTTCCCAGGTCGTGGGAGATGCCGGCTGCATTCCGATAGGCCTGGGCCCGTCTGCTGTTCCACGACTTGAAAACTGCTTCGGTGCCGAGCTTGAGCTGCAGGTAGGGGTCTTCAGGAAAATCCTCATGCGTGTAGGTGTTGTAGATCTGCTTGAACTGCTTGGTGACCACCTTCCAATCCTCGGCCGTCATTTCGGCATCGGTCTTGACTCCGGACACTTTGCGTTGGGCTTCAATGACGGCTTCAAAGACTTCGTCCGGAACGTCCATCACCACGCTGCCGAACATCTGGATCAACCTACGGTAGAGGTCATAGACGAAACGTTCACTGGTCTGACGTATCATCTGCTCGGCAACCGCATCGTTGATTCCGATGTTGAGGACCGTGTCCATCATCCCAGGCATGGAGAATTTTGCACCCGAACGGCAGGACACCAGAAGAGGATCGTGCAGGTCACCGAATTTCCGCCCCATCTTTCCTTCCACAACCTTCAGTCCTTCCAGCACCTGCTCCCACATCCCTTGGGGGAATTCCTCTCCCGCTTCCAGAAAAGCATTACACGATTCAGTGGTGACGGTCAGTCCCGGAGGAACGGGTACACCAAGCCGGGTCATGTCCGCCAGATTGGCCCCTTTACCACCAAGCAGGCCACGGGTTGAATCCCAATTGCCTTGGACATAGGCTTCCGCCTGATCCAGTTCACTGAAAAGATAGACGTGTTTTTGTGTCGCACTCATAAAGTATTCCGGATGAGGTTTAAAAGGGCTTTGACCTGTAACTCATTGGACTCTGAAGGATCCTACCCCTGAGGGGCGTGCCAAATCCTTCAACCCGTGAAGTGTTCAAGTGGCCATCGGAGATCAGACTTTGGGAATCTTTCAAGACTTGTCCGTTGAATCAAACTGAAGATGGGGTGAGCTCAAGGAAGGAGCAAAACTTTTGCACACCCCATTTTGTCTTCTTGACTTTGACAATAACATCCACGACAGGGGGCCAACATTCGTAAAATTACTTGAGATTCAAAACCTGAATCCCTTCAAAAAAGGGAGTCCCCCTCAAGATCCGGTGGATTGAAAAAGCTTCTCTTGTATTCAAAAAATTGTTTCACCCGGAACAGATTGGGTTTGGTACTCAATGTGGATAGATTGAAGTTTCACACGCATAACATTTAAACCATGGAAGATCATGAAATCGTTTCACAAGGAACTCTGGATGGACGTCCCACAGAGAATGGATTTCGTCAACATCACTCATGATGTCGAAAATGCATTGAAGGAGAGTGGAATTCGTGAAGGAATGTGTCTGGTCAATGCCATGCACATAACCGCTTCAGTATTCATCAATGATGACGAAGCCGGGCTTCACAGTGATTACAAACGCTGGCTCGAAGAACTGGCTCCCCATGAACCGCTCAGCCGCTATCGCCACAACCTGACCGGCGAAGACAATGGCGATGCACATCATAAACGCCAGGTCATGGGCCGTGAAGTGATGGTGGCCATCACCGAAGGCAAGCTTCATTTCGGTACCTGGGAACAGATTTTTTATGGAGAATTCGACGGCAACCGAAGAAAACGGGTGCTCGTCAAGATCATTGGCGAGTGATTCCAGAACCGACTCGGATAGCTTTAGAACTCCCTTCTAGAGGAAATCTGAGTTTTGGCATTTGAAAAGGAAACACCCCTCAAGGGCAAAGTTTTAAAAGTAGGCTGGAAAAAAATTTTATGCTCCAGTAAATTAACTTTTACATCTGCAAAACGTTTCAACGTGCAGGTCTTTCTCCAGGATCACTCAAAGGCATGTCACAGGGCAGCAAAACCCGATCAGGAACTTCGCATTTGATCAAAGAAAAACCAACCTCCAGGAACGGCTCCAGTTTTCCTTTTTTAGCGTTGATCCTCATCGTCTGCTGGATGATGGTGCCATGCCACCAGGTATTTTCCAATGAACTAAAGAACCTGGCCCTCTACCAGGAAACTGGAACCAATGAATGGGAACTCCAGGGAGATGAGGATACACATTGGGTCTATCGAGGAGAACAACAGAAGGGGAAACCCCATGGAGAAGGAGTCGCAATCCATCCCCTTGGAGCGAGCTACAGTGGAGGCTGGAAGGATGGACTTTATCATGGAAAAGGAATTTTCAAATCACTGAATCATGCATCCTTTCAAGGTCAGTTTCGTGACGGCAAGAAACATGGACATATCGAATTCCAGGATCCTTCAGGGAACCGTTTTTCCGGACGTTTCCAGAATAACCGGCGTAATGGCCCAGGCATCCAGTTTTTTCCTGACGGCTCCAGTCTCAAGGGAATCTGGGAAAAAGGAAGACTGGTCGAGGAACTGGAATTCCGCAACCCGCAGCTTTTTCTCGACCTCAAAAGCAGACATTGGAAAAAAGAAGGGAATCCTGAAAAAGACGGCCATTACGAGGGAGAAATCAAAGACGGGAAACCGGAAGGCCGGGGGAGTTACCATAGCCCGGACGGTTTCAGCTATGACGGAACCTGGAAAGAGGGCATTCGAGAAGGGATGGGACTTCTGAAATGGCCCGACGGTAGCAAATACTCGGGAGAGTTCCAAAAAGGGAAACGGCATGGGAGAGGCAAACAGATTTTTAAACAGGGCCATGTCTACGTCGGCGACTTTGTCAAAGGCCTCCGTGACGGGCTGGGAGATTTCACATACGGCAGCGGTTCCAGCAAGGGAGACCGCTATATCGGTGATTACTCCAAAGGACGAAGGCATGGCGAAGGCACTTACCTCTTTTCCGATGGACGTAAGTACGTCGGACAATTCCAGAAAGGACGGCAGTCAGGAAAAGGTCGTTTTTACTGGACCAACGGAGTGATGTTCGAAGGAGAGTTCGTCAATGGAAAACCCTGGCAGGGCCGGATTAACGACAAGTACTGTGAAATCCTTGAACTCAAGGGATTTTCATGTCATGACGGCATCGTCGAAAATGGAGTTTTCAAGAAAGACCCTGGATCCTTGAAATCCCTGGTAAAAAAAAATTAAAATCCTTATGAAGGTTTGAGGCTTAAACCCTTCCGGAACAAAATAAAGCCATGCTTCAAACTCCCGATTCGATGCATTTTCCGAAACGTACTGCGGAAGTCTGGGGGTTCGGCCTAAGGGTGGGCATGATAAGTATGCATGAATCATATGGAGTCTTCACTTCATCAGACCCATCATAGCCAATGACCGTTCCCTCCTTTTCAATCACCTCCATTCCTGTAAATTTTTCAACAAATCGGAAAGAGTCGGTTTGGATGGTGTAGGGTCCTGATACCTCGATAAACTGCTGCTTTTCAGGAACGGTTTCCGTTTGAAAAGGAACTGCTTGTTCTTTGGAAACCATCCCGTTTTTCCAGAGAAACCTCCAAGCTGAGGCAATCGCGAGGTCTGCACTTGACGGTTGCCAGTGCTGTCCGCATTCGATGAGAATCGCATTCTTGCTGCTTTTCGGGTCAGAAAATCCTTCATAGTCCCTCATCCTCCTGCCGGCTTTATGCCCCCCGTCTGTAACCACCGTTTCTGGTATTTGCACTTGTTTCGCCAGGGCACGTCCCTTTTTGAGAGGACCTGCCATCATCAGAGGTAAGGTGGGAGTCTGCATCGAATGGATATCAAAAAGCAGGTCCACCGTTTCGATCATCGGCCATACTTCTCTCGCCCTCTGCAGTTCCCGGCTAGTCCGCTCTCCTTCCAAAACCTCTTTCGTCCAGAGCCGGTTGAAATCCTCATCAACATAACGTGATTCCTTGGGCCTTTCTGGATCAAAACTCTGAAATGCCTCCACGTTCATGAATGCCAGGCTAAGCCGGCCCTGCATGGGCCTAACTTCATGCCTGAAAAGATGGTCAAGGGCTATTGCCCCACAAAGTTCATTGCCATGGACAACCGCGCTGATCATCACATGTGGCCCGGGCTTTCCTGAGTCGAATTGATGAATGTAATCGATTCCCGTGTTTCCTTTTTGATAGGCAGAAATGTCGGGGGCTTGCAGTAACACAGGATAAGAATTTTCTTCAATGATGCTCATGTTGGATTTTTGAAATCAAAGTTCTGGAATGGATATATTCTAGAAATATATCTACATTTGTTCAACTTTCTGGGATTCCTTCAGCAGGGTCCAGGAATTTCCTTGATCATTATCAAATGAAAATCTATTTATCTATCTCCCTGTTTGGTTGGATGAGATAGTCATTCCTATTTTCATCCACTGATGAAAATTTTTCCAAGGAGAAGATATGAAAAAAATCATTGTTCTTTTGATTCCACTTCTGAGCCTGATGTTCATCAACAGTGCATCAGCAAAAGTCCTGCGTGCAGGGATCAAAGGGGAACCTTCCTCAATTGATCCTCATTATCACAATCTGACCCCGAACAACGCTCTGTCACGTGAAATCTTCGATCGGCTGATCATGCCTGACGACAAGCAGCAACTGATGCCGGGTCTTGCAGTTTCCTGGAGGGCAGTAGATGACCTAACCTGGGAATTCAAACTTCGCAAGGGAGTCCGTTTTCATGACGGCAGTCCATTTACTGCAGATGACGTGGTCTTCACCTTCGAACGCGCACCGAATGTCCCCAATTCTCCTTCAAGTTTCATGACCTACCTGAAAGGCAAGAATATCGTCAAAATTGATGACCACACGATCCACATCAAAACCAAGCGTCCCTATCCCCTGATGCCGAATGATATGATGACGTTCAGCATCATTTCCAAAAAACATGGACAGGGAGCTACGACGGAAGATTACAATAATGGCAAAGCCGCGATTGGAACAGGACAGTTCAAGTTTGTCGAGTGGGTCCCAGGCGACCGTCTCGTCTTGGAACGCAACGATGACTATTGGGGCAAGAAACCCGAGTGGGATAAGGTGATTATCAAGCCCATAAAATCGTCCCCCGCTCGTGTTGCAGCACTGCTTGCAGGAGATGTTGATTTCATCGACAACGTTCCAACCACCGATATTGAGCGATTGAAGGGAGAATCAGGGATCGAACTGAGTCAGGGCATTTCAAACCGTGTCATCTACCTCCACCTGGACCACAAACGTTCGAATTCTCCATATGTCAAAGCGAATGGCGGAGGCTCAATTAAGAATCCTCTTCAAGATCAAAGGGTACGGAAGGCTATTTCGAAGGCCATCAACCGTGATGCCATCGTTGATCGAGTGATGGAAGGAGTCGCAATCAAAGCAGGACAATTACTGCCGGAAGGCTTCTTCGGTGTCAGTTCCAATCTAAAACCAGAACCCTACGATCCTGCTGGAGCCAAAAAACTACTCGCAGCAGCAGGCGTTCCAGACGGATTTGAAATAACCATCCATGGCCCGAACGACCGATACATCAATGATGCAAAAATCTGTGAAGCGATTGCACAGATGCTTTCACGTTTGGGAATTCGGACTGCAGTAGAAACCATGCCGAAAAGTGTTTATTTCGGTCGTGCCTCAAGAGGAGGACCCGGCAAGACACCAGAATTCAGTTTTATTCTGGTCGGCTGGGGTGCAGGTACTGGAGAAGCTTCTTCTCCACTAAAATCACTGCTTCACACCTATGACAAATCCCAAGGTTTTGGTGCATCGAACCGGGGACGTTATTCCAATTCTGAAGTTGATGTTCTTGTAGAAGAAGCACTGGCTACGATTGATGATGCCAAGCGTCAGGACTTGCTGGCAAAAGCCACGGAAGTGGCCATCAACGATCTGGGTATCATTCCGCTTCATTACCAAGTCAATACCTGGGCAGCGAAAAAGGGCATCCGTTACAAAGCCCGTACCGATGAAACCACTCTCTATTCCGGTGTGTATTCGAATTAACCACACCTCTTGATCAAGGTGGGTTCTTCCCAGGACCCGCCTTTTTTTTGTTCCCACCTAATCAACAACCCTGGTGCCATGACGGTTTTCATCATACGCCGTTTGTTGCAGAGCATCGTGGTCGTATTTTTAATGTCTCTCCTGGTGTTCGTGGGAGTCAATGTCGTCGGTGATCCGGTGGACATGCTGATCAACCCGGAAGCAGATCAGGCCGAAATCGAACGGGTGATCCGTCATTTCGGGCTCGATAAACCCCTGCATATTCAATACGGACACTTCCTGGTAAATGCCCTCAACGGCGATTTAGGCAAGTCCTTTATCTTTGGAATGCCAGCATTGAAACTGATCCTGATGCGGATGCCGGCAACCTTGGAACTGGCCTTCTCCGCCCTGATCTTGGCGGTCTTGATCGGTATCCCCCTAGGGGTCTATGCGGGATTGAAACCGAAAGCCAAAGTCAGCCGCACCATCATGGCCGGATCCATCCTGGGTTTCAGCCTACCAACATTCTGGGTAGGACTGATGATGATCATGGTTTTTGCGGTGATGCTGGGATGGCTGCCCTCGACGGGTCGTGGAGAAACTGTACTGGTGGCAGGGATAGAACTGAGTTTTCTGACCCTCGATGGTCTTTCCCATTTGTTGATGCCTGCCCTCAATCTCTCCCTCTTCAAGATGTCTCTCGTGATTCGCCTTGCCCGAGCAGGAACACGGGAAGTGGTTCATCAGGATTACATGAAATTCGCACGAGCCAAGGGGCTCAGTGAATCACGACTGATTTTTGTGCATCTCATGAAAAACATTCTCATTCCTGTCGTGACAGTACTGGGTTTGGAACTCGGAGGTTTGATCGCTTTTTCAGTGGTCACAGAAACCGTCTTTGCCTGGCCAGGCATGGGAAAACTCATCATCGATTCCATCCATCTGCTGGACAGGCCTGTGGTGGTCGCATATCTGATGATCATCGTGCTGATGTTCGTGATCATCAACCTGATCGTCGACGTCCTTTACTCGATTTTGGACCCCAGGGTTCGCCTCCAGGACATGAAAACCTGACTCAACGATGGAAGTTCTACAGAACGAAGACGGGAGAACCGAGAAATTCTCCAAACCGGACCCCCCTCTTCAGCGTTTCCTTGAAAATTTTTTTGAAAGCAAAGTCTCTACAGGAGCCTTTGCTGTTCTGCTTTTGATCCTCATCCTCGGGCTTTTTGCACCACTCATTTCTCCGACTGATCCTTATGATCTGGCACAAGTCGATGTTATGGACAGCCGGCTTGAACCTGGTTCGAAAAGCTACACTGGAATGACCTATTGGCTTGGGACCGACGGTGCTGGGCGGGATTTGCTGAGTGCAATATTATACGGACTTCGAACCAGCCTTAGTGTGGGAGTGCTGAGTGGATTGATTGCCTTAGCCATCGGTGGGGCTTTTGGGTTGATTGCCGCGTATTTTGGAGGAAAGGTAGAAACCCTGATTATGCGTGTTGTGGACATTCAACTCGGCTTTCCGGCCATCTTGGTGGCATTGGTGCTGGTGGCCCTGCTCGGCAAGGGCGTGGACAAGATCATCGTTGCCCTTGTGGTCGTGCAGTGGGCCTATTATGCCCGAACCGTCAGAGGTAGTGCTTTGGTCGAGAGACGCAAGGAATACATTGAAGCGGCCACCTGCCTTGCCTTAAGTCACCAACGCATTGTTTTTCGCCATCTGCTTCCAAACTGCCTTCCACCCTTGATCGTGGTTGGCACTCTACAAACTGCACATGCGATTTCTCTGGAAGCCACCCTCAGTTTCCTGGGCATAGGGCTCCCGATCACCGAACCTTCACTGGGACTCTTGATCGCCAACGGATTCGAATACATGTTGAGTCAAAGATATTGGATCAGTTTCTTTCCTGGAATCGCCCTGCTGATTACCATCGTCAGCATCAACCTCGTCGGTGACCAGTTACGGGATGTACTCAATCCAAGGCTTCAGAAATAAGGACTAGGGTCATGAACACAAGAACAATCTTTACTGGACAGGATTTTATTTTTGAATCCTTCTTTGAAAAATCCTCTAACGATTCCTGAAGTTCCATGCCCCAACCCACCCTGGATGTCCGCAACCTCCAGACCCATTTCTTCACCCGTGACGGGGTGGCTAAAGCCGTTGAAGATGTCAGTTTCTCATTGGGTTCTGGAGAGGTTCTGGGACTGGTTGGAGAATCAGGTTCTGGTAAAACCGTAACCGGATTTTCCATCCTAGGTCTTGTGGACCCCCCAGGAGAGGTGGTAGGTGGAGAAATTCTTTTCAAGGGACAGAATCTGCTGAAGCTTTCAGAAGAAGAAATGCGAAACGTCCGTGGAAACCATTTGGCCATGGTTTTCCAGGATCCAATGATGACCCTCAACCCGGTGCTTCGCATCGACACCCAGATGATCGAAGCGATTCAAGCCCATCAGAAAGTGGGCACGGATGTCGCCCGAGAACGGGCCCGGGATGCCTTGGGGAAGGTCGGTATCGCCTCACCGGATGAAAGGCTGCGTGCCTACCCGCATCAGTTTTCGGGAGGCATGCGGCAGCGTGTTGCGATTGCGATTGCTTTGTTGAATCAACCTGAACTGATCATCGCCGATGAACCGACCACAGCACTTGATGTCACCATCCAGGGACAGATCCTCCATGAGGTCCAACGACTCTGCCGTGAAACCGGAACCGCACTGATCTGGATCACTCATGATCTGGCAGTAGTTGCCGGACTGGCCGAACGGATCTGCGTCATGTATGCCGGCAGGATTGTCGAAACCGGAAGCGTGGATGAGGTACTAGACCGTCCGCTGCACCCTTACAGCAAAGGACTGATCGAATCGGTTCCCTCCCACAATCAACGCGGAAGGAGATTGAACCAGATCCCCGGGATGACACCTTCCTTATTGAGCCTTCCGGAAGGCTGTGCCTTCCGGACGCGCTGTCCCATTGCAGACGTGGAATGCCGCCGTCTGCCTTCACTCCATGAAGCAGAAACGGAACGCCGAATCTTTTGCCATCATCCACAACGGGAAACAGCATGAGTTCCTTGCTGGAAACTCGAGAGCTCTCAAAACGTTTTGTCAAGCATCTGGATTTTGCAGCAAAACTGGCCCGCAAGCTTGGAGCCAATGTTCAGGAGGAGGTAGTACAGGCCGTAGATCAGGTCAACCTTGACATCCGCCAGGGAGAAGTCGTTGGACTCGTAGGAGAATCCGGATGTGGAAAATCAACCTTTGGAAGGATGGTCACGGGAATTCTCCCTCCTTCTGCAGGAACCATTCACTACAATGGCAAAGACATCTCCAATGCGGCCAGTCCGGAGGGACATGCAGCAGCCCTCAAAATCCAGATGATCTTTCAGGATCCTTTTGCTTCCCTGAATCCTAGGATGCGGGTACGTGATATCATTGGGGAAGCTCCCAGGATTCATGGACTGCTTGAGGGGCAAAGCCAGGATGAATATGTTGCAAACATGCTTGAAAAAGTGGGCCTTGATGCTTCCTATTCAGGACGTTATCCACATCAGTTTTCAGGTGGCCAACGTCAGCGTCTAGGAGTAGCCCGGGCTTTGGCGGTACAGCCAGAATTTCTTGTATGCGATGAAGCCGTTGCGGCACTAGATGTTTCCATCCAGGCTCAGGTACTCAACCTCTTCATGGACTTGCGTGAACAGTTGAATTTGACTTACCTTTTCATCAGTCATGACTTGAGCGTGGTCGAGCATATCTCGAACCGGGTTCTGATCATGTACCTAGGAAGGGTGGTAGAAAGTGCTCCCACTGAAGATATGTTTCACAGTCCCAACCACCCATACACCCAAGCATTGCTGAATGAAGTGCCAAGGCTCGATTTACGAAAACGGCAATACACTCCTGTAGCAGGAGAAATCCCTTCCCCTTTGAACCCTCCGACCGGATGTCATTTTCACCCCCGTTGCCCCCATGCCACTTCAAAATGCCATACTGAAATACCCCAACTGAAAGGCATTGCACCTGATCGGCAATCCGCCTGTTTTCTGAATGAAACCCCTTGAAGGTCATATCCGAGATAAAAAACGATGAAACATAATGGTGTCCCACGAGTTGCTCTCGCAGGAATTGTTCTCGAAAGCAACGCCTTTGCACCCGTCGCACAAGAACAGGATTTCCGTTCACGTTATTATTTTGAAGGAGAATGCTTGCTGGAAGAGGCCCTCAAGCAAACCTCCGTCATTGCACCTGAAATGTGTGCTTTTGTGAAAACAATGAACCGCACCGGCCCCTGGACCCCGGTCCCTGCATTGCTGACCGGATGCCAACCGGCTGGACCGGTCGATCATCGATTCTTCATGAGTTGTGTCGAAACAATTAAGCAGAAACTGGAAGCATCCCTGCCTCTGGATGCGGTTTATCTGTCCCAGCATGGAGCCATGGTTTCCACCGATTCCAGTGATCCGGATGGTTTACTGGTGGAAGAAATCCGGAAAATCACCGGACCTGACACGAGGATCCTGGCCACCCTCGACCTGCATGCGAACATTTCCAGGAAGATGGTAGATCAGTCCGATCTGCTGATTTCCTATCTCACCAACCCGCATGTAGACATGGTCCCACGGGGTGAGGAAGCGGCCCATAGTCTCCGCAAAATCCTGGATGGAACAGATCCTCAGACCGCTTTCATCCGTCTTCCCCTGACTCCAGTCAGCCTCACCCTGCTTTCCCGTGAAGGGCCCTATGCCGACATGATTGCCTTGGGCCAGCGCAGGCAGCAGGAACATGGTGGAAAAATCCTCAATGTTTCCATCTGTGGAGGTTTTGTTTTTAGCGACACTCCTGAAAACGGGGTGGCAGTGATCGTAACCTCCAGCGGTTCGATCCAGGATGCTCAAGGACTCTGTCGTGAAATCGCTGAATATGGATGGCAGCAGCGATCACGTTTCGTCAGGAAACTAACCTCGATTCATGAATCCGTGGAGCTTGCCAAGCAGACCACATCCGATCCTCAGTTCCCTGCACTCATCTATTCCGATGCAGGAGACAATCCTGGAGGAGGAGGTTCAGGCAACACCACCTGGCTGTTGAAATCCCTTGTCGAAGCAGAGATTTCCAACGTGTTTTACGGATCCTTCTTTGATCCGGAACTTGCTGCAGAAGCCCACAAAATGGGTGAAAACATGGAATTCATCGCACATTTCAACCGCCAAGGTGAGACAGAATTCAGCAAAAGCTTTTCTGCCAAAGCCAGAGTGCTCAAACTCTCTGATGGCGCACACGTCGGCAGGCTGGGTATGGGTGAAGGAAGGCTGATAGTAATGGGGCCTTCTGCCGCATTGCAGTTCAATGGACCTCAAGGCGTCACGGTGATCGTCATCAGCAACCGTCATCAGACCGCCGATCCCGTTTTTTTCGAAGCTTTCGGACTCGATATTGCCGATGCGAGAATCGTCGTGGTCAAATCCCGAGGACACTTTCGTGCAGGATTCCATCCCTGGTTTGCTCCGGAACAGGTATACGAAGTTGATACTCCTGGACTCACGGCCCCGGTTTTGGAACGTTTCGAGTGGCAAGGATTGCCAAGACCGGTCTATCCCCTCGACCAGGATACTGTCTGGGATGAGAAGGATCCTTTCATCTCTCAATAAGCAGAAGAAATGAAAAGCGAACTCACTTTACACATTTCAGAAAGAACCCTTTTTGCTGAAGGGGATGCTTTTGGAGAAACCGGAACCTACGAAAGAATCAAGGGAAGGGTGTGCTATGCCGTTGATCCGCAAGAAGAAGCGTTTTCCCGAATCACCGACCTGGACAAAGCACCCACGAATGAAAAAGGTCTGGTGGAATATTCCACCGATTTTCTGATCCTCAAACCCCAGAATCCAAAAAAAGGAAACCGTCGTCTTTTCTTTGACTGGGGAAATCGCGGGAACATCCGTTGTCTCCAGTTTTTCAATGACGCCTTGGCCAGCAACGATCCCAAAACCCGGGAACATGCTGGAAACGGATTTTTGTTTCGTAGAGGCTACACCCTTGTATTTGCAGGTTGGCAGGGAGATTTGCTGGCAGGAGATGGGAGATTCCTGATGGATCTGCCAGTGGCCAGCAATCATGGAATATCGATCACTGGGCAAGTCCGCTCCGAATTCATTCTTGAAGAAAGCGGGATCACCACCCAACCGCTTTCAGGCTGGGCCAATACCCGCAGTCATCCTACCGTTTCCCTTGACACCGACCAAGCATCCCTGACACGCAGGCTTTATGCAGATGCCTCAAGGGAGGTAATTCCGTCGGATCAATGGATGTTCGCCCGGGACGAAGGTGGAAGCGGGCTGGACGGGGTTTCGAAACAGACGGCAATCGTCCCCTCCGATACCAACATCTATCTGCCCGGGGGATTTGAAACCGGCTGGATTTACGAACTGGTATACACCGGCAGAAATCCACTGGTTTTAGGACTCGGGCATCCAGCAGTGAGGGACCTGATCAGCTTCCTGAAATACGGCGACTTCGATGATCAAGGACATCCCAACCCACTTGGAAAAAGAAGGATCGATAAAGCCTACGGATGGGGTCGTTCTCAAACGGGTCGGGCGATCAGGGATTTTGTTTATCATGGTTACAATGAAGACTTCGATGGAAGAAAGGTCTTTGACGGACTGATTCCCCATGTCTCCGGTGCAGGGCTGCTCTGGATGAATCACCGGTTTGCCAATGCCGTCTCTCCTGCAGGCCAGGAACATGAAGTCCACCATAACTGCGCCGACCGATTTCCTTTTTCTTATGCGGTAACCACGGATCATCTGACTGGAAAAACCGATTCGATCCTCAAACGTCCTGCAAGCGACCCCCTGATCATTCATACCCAGAGTGCCACAGAATATTGGCAACGCCGGGGGTCACTGGTTCACACCGACACCCAAGGCCATGACCTGGAACAACCGGAAAGAGTCAGGGTTTATGCCTGGGGAAGTTCAGAACATTTTGCTGACTCTGGAATGTCTGAACCTTCCAGAGGTCCCTGCCAGAACCTTTCCAATGTGGTTAGGACCTCCCTTTTCTTACGTTCTGCATTGGACAATCTCGACCTTTGGGCAACAGACGATGTTGCTCCTCCTTCAAGTCGATATCCCAGAAGAAGTGATGGGACCCTGGTGGATGGAAATGAATGGCGCCATCAGTTTCCCCAGATTCCAGGCGTCGCATTACCCAACGGACCCGCTCAGCTTCCTCTATTGGATTTCGGACCGGATTTCGAGAAGGGTCTTCTGACTCTCGAACCTCCGTTAGTGCTTAACCCCAATGGATATCCAACCCTGGTCCCTTCTGTGGATTCCGACGGAATTGACCAAGGCTGCCTCAATGCACCGATGGTCCTCGCTCCACTGGCGACCTACACCGGTTGGAACCTCAGAGCCCGGGGACAGGGCCAAGGAGCCATGCATAAATTCACCGGCTCCACCATTCCCTTTGCGGAAACTCCGGAAGAACAGCTTGCTACCGCAGATCCCCGTCCTTCGATCCTGGAACGCTATCCCAATTCTGAAGCCTACTTGGATGCAATCCGAAAGGCGGCAAGACAACTCGTCGAAGAGCGATACATGCTTGAAGAAGATGTCGAACGTTGTCTAGAGTGGGCCCGAGACTGGGACCGACTTCGCCATGGGATTCGCCTCCCTTGAGTTCTTCAAGTTTGTTTTCAGCAAGTGTCTTCTCAACTCCGTGACCTGCCCCTGAGGGGGATTCTGATTTATGTGGTCAACACCATTTGTTTTTCGGTCATCAGCCTTCTCGTCAAGGAACTCTCCATACAATTCAGCATCTCCGAGCTGCTGCTGGTCAGGTTTTTCTGCACCTTTCTTGGCATGGCGTTGCTGATCCAATTCAAAGGAGGATTTCCACTTTTGAGAACCCGGAAGGCCCTAGATCTGGCCATCCGAACTGCATCCGGGATGATCGCGATCGCCTTGTCTTTTGTCGCCTTTTCGGGAGCTTTGCTTGCTGATGCCACGGCACTGGTCTTTTCTGCTCCCTTGTTCACCTTGCTCTTGTCCATCCCGGTTCTTTCGGAGCGAATCAACCGCCCAAAAATATTTGCCGTCCTCACCGGGTTTTTGGGAGTGGTCCTCATCACCCGACCTGGTTTCAACAATGTTTCACCTGCACTCTATGCGGCTTTGGGGTCAGCAATTTTCTTTTCCATTGTCACCGTCTGGCTGCGCCGACTGAACCAGACCGTCCACCCTCTTGCCATTTCTTTTTATTACAACCTCACTGGAACTTTGGTCTTTTTTCTGTGGAGCTGGAGTTCGGGATGGTCCGAAGCCTGGTCTGAAATCCATGGGATGCTTTTGCTTTTGGGATTGATCGGAATCATCCAGCAAGTGATGCTCAGTTATTCCTTTCGATTTGCAGAAGCGAGCCTGCTTGCACCTTTTGACTACCTCTCCCTGCCCCTTGCCCTGGTCTTCGGATATTGGTTTTGGAATGAATTCCCTGACTGGCTTTCTCTCGTGGGTTCCACAATCATCCTCATCAGCGGGATGATGCTGATGTTGCGACATTGGAATTTAGACCTGAAGAAGAAAATAGGTGAAGAATCCACATCAAGTCATGAATGATTTATTAGAAGTAATTTGAACTTGACCTTCATGATTTATTTGAACTATTTTTTTTACAATTATATTTTTTATCATTTTTATATATCCATTCTCTAAGGAGGAAATATGACGCCATGGGAAATTCATGCAATTGAGGTCTCAAATTGTAATTGCGCATATGGCTGTCCCTGTCAGTTTGCTGCATTACCTACCACAGGATCCTGTGAAGCTGCAGTAGGATTCAGAATTCAAAATGGATTTTACGGAGACATTTCTCTTGATGGACTCTCAGCAGGAATGACCGCAAAATGGCCAGGAGCAATCCATGAAGGTCAAGGCGAGCGGCAGATTATCATCGATGAAAAAGCATCTTCAGAACAAAGGGATGCATTGGAAAAAATACTTTCAGGAGATGATACCGAAGATATGGCTACCATTGCCTGGGTCATCAATGCCATGACTTCAACCCATCACGAAACACTCTACAAATCAATTTCTTTTGAAGCCGATATTGAAAATAGAACCGGTAAAGTGTTAGTGAATGATGTTTTTGAATTGAATGTGGAACCGATCAAAAATCCTGTTTCCGGTGAGCCACACAGAATTCGTATAGATGTTCCTAGAGGTTTTGAATATAGTATTGCTGAGATGGCCAGTGGAACAACAAAAACTCAGGGAACCATCGATCTCCCCAATAATAATGGTACCCATACCCATATGACAGAATTGCATTGGAATAACTCAGGAATCATCCGGGATTGAACAAACTCAGACCAATACCTGAATTTCTCTGATGACTGAGACCAGCAGGATTGAGCAACTTCTGCTCAAGGACCGCTTGATCCTGAGTGTTGCGATGGTTGGTATTTTCATGATTGCTGCCATCTACACCTTTTTCGGAGTAGGCATGCCCATGTCAGTCTTTGAAATGACATGGGGTGAAATGATGCCGATGAACATGTCAGAGGACATGGGTAAATCCGCTACCATGTCTTCAGACTCAGGCATGAGCGGCCAGGGGATCGGTGAGATGATGATGTCCCCTGTCTGGTCTCTTCGCTATGCGATTTTGGTCTTCCTCATGTGGTGGATCATGATGATCGCCATGATGCTCCCTAGTGTGGCATCGGT
>MPLX02270965.1_pt1 | contig 20367 bp, 24 predicted proteins | sample 1617341 | NCBI WGS metagenome assembly MPLX02 (sample SAMN05944804, study PRJNA350692) | marine metagenome | biome: marine; feature: ODZ; material: water; isolation source: 120 m water sample filtered on 0.2 um supor filter | place: Pacific Ocean | collected 2012-04-08 | depth 120m m | reverse complement strand
TGCGATCAAGACGTTCGACATAGGCCTGCACGTCCCGATCCGCGAACCAGGATTCCAGGTTCACCGCGTCAACATCAACATCCCGATAACCGGGCAGCACATCCCCCTGCAGCCAGGACCTGCAGTAGTCACAGAACGCGGCCAAAGCACCGCCGGGATGAGTGCTGAGCCAGTCCTGCAGGAGAGCATCCGAGCTGTTCGCAAAACACGCCTCAGCCCGTCCCACGTCCGCCAGCAGCAGATCCATGCAACCCAGCATTGGATTGAGGTCGAGATCTGATGACGCGAGACTCTCGAGATGCTGCCTTGCCTCAAGAACCCGCTCGGGCTTGCGGCAGGAAAAACCTGCGGCGGTGAGAGCAAGAACCGCAAGGAAGCCGGCATCAGTGGATCCAGCTTGCTGCCAGCGAAGAAAAAGATCGATCTGCTCTTGAACCGTCAGAAATTTGCGGATCTGCTGAAAGAACAGTTCAAATTCACGTTGATCAAGGCTGCCGGGGGCTGGAGAGCTGGATGCTCCCTCAAGGCCACCACGTTGGCTCACAAAATCATCGAGAAGTCGCAGTCCTTCCTGATGGGAATCCTGATCACCGAGATCCCTGCTGACCAGATCAAGAATCCGGTAAGGCAGAAGCACCTCAAGATCTTCTGCCAGGCAGCGTTGCTGATCAGGCAATTTGCTGATCCGCTGAAGCAGCGACTGACCCTCGTTGAGGATCAGAGCAGCTGCCTCATAACGACGATTCTCCTGATCCTGTCTGGCGGCATCACGACAGGCCAATGCAGCCAGAAGCGCCAGATCAGCTTCCCGGCCACTGCCTAGGGCGGGAGCCTGGGGGGGCTGCAGGGCATGAGCGGCCAGATGAAAGGCTTCATGGGGGGAATTCGCCTCCCAGAGCAGCATTAGCCCCGCCACTTCACGGCTGTAGGGCAGATCAAGGCCGGCGGTTTCCTGAGGGTGCTCACGGGCCAGCTCCAAAAGAGCTGCCTCATAGTCATGACGCCTCTGAGAATCCGTGAGCAGGTCTGCTGACAGCTGCAGCAATTCGCCGCGCTGACGGAGTGCTTCATGGGTGAATCCCTGATCAGGCGGGCGATCCAGCCTCCTCTCAAGGGTGCGCAGGATGCTATCGGCCTCTGCCGATGGGCTCACCCCAAGCAAGCGGAAATGATCGATCGGCAGTTCCACCAGCACTCGGCCTTTGGCTGGAAACTTAAGGCAGTGAAAGGGGTTTTGCCCATTTTTAGTGTCTGGCCCCTTACAGTCTTCAACTTCACGACGTTGTCGGCTGTCATGAGTCAGGACACTGCAGTGAGCTCCGACCAGGCCATCGCTGAGAAGTCGCCTGCCCTTGAGCATTCAGAACGCCTCTCCAACCTGGTTTCTGCCCAGCGGGCAGATGTTGATCGAGAAACAGGACTTGAGCTCTATCGGGACATGACCCTGGGGCGACGCTTTGAAGACAAGTGCGCCGAGATGTATTACCGGGGCAAAATGTTTGGCTTCGTGCACCTCTACAACGGCCAGGAAGCCGTGAGCACGGGTGTGATCGGCGCGATGAAACGAAAGCACGACTGGTTCTGCAGCACCTATCGCGACCATGTCCACGCCCTCAGTGCTGGTGTTCCAGCCCGTGAGGTGATGAGTGAACTCTTCGGCAAGGAAACCGGTTGCAGCAAAGGTCGAGGTGGATCCATGCACCTGTTCTCAAAGGAGCACCACCTGCTCGGTGGCTTTGCCTTCATCGGCGAAGGGATTCCCGTTGCACTTGGCGCAGCCTTCACAAGCCGTTATCGCCGTGATGCCCTGGGAGACTCCAGTAGCAATGCCGTATCCGCCGCATTCTTCGGAGACGGCACCTGCAACATCGGCCAGTTCTATGAGTGCCTGAACATGGCCCAGCTCTGGAAGCTACCGATCCTGTTCGTGGTGGAGAACAACAAATGGGCAATCGGAATGGCACACCACCGGGCCACAAGCGATACAGAGATCTGGCGCAAGGCCGCGGCCTTCGGCATGGCGGGAGAGGAAGTGGATGGCATGGATGTTCTGGCCGTGCGGGCCGCAACAGAGAGGGCTCTTGCAAGGGCAAGAGCCGGTGAAGGGCCAACCCTGCTTGAGTGCCTCACCTACCGCTTCCGCGGCCACTCCCTGGCGGATCCCGACGAACTCCGCGCTGAGCAGGAGAAGGAATTCTGGGCCAAAAGAGACCCGATCAAGGCCCTGGAACGGGACCTGATCGCCAAGGGCCTGGCCAGCTCAGAGGATCTGCGTGGGATCGAGAAAAACATTGATGCCGAAGTCGCTGACTCCGTTGAATTCGCCCTCGCCTCGCCGGAACCGGATCCAGGGGAACTGACGCGCTACATCTGGAGCGAGGCTGAGCACGACAGCTGACGGTTCAGCTTGCTGGGAACAAACGCGTGCTGTGAAAGTTTTTGGACGCCCAAGTTTTTGGACGCAGTTGAGAGAGTCAAACGGCAAGTTTGATTCGGCCTAAGTGCTGCAGAAAACACTTCTGCAAAAAAACAATCCTGAAGACAGTGTTCTTGAAGACAGTGGTCTTGAAGACAGCGGTCCTCAAGACAACCGAAATTGAGACACTGACCGGCTAAAAGGGTGCCTCATAAAAGATTGCCTCAGAACCTTGTCCTGAAGGAAACTGGATGGATGCCATCGGATCAACTTCGGGAGCTGGAGCCGATGCAGGGATGGCATGGATTTTCAGGGGGGGGGGCCGATTTTCAGGGGGCCCGGTTGGCATGCCCCCACAAGGTTCAGATGCCGCTGGGCAGCCTTCTCGTGAGGTTGCGCAGCTTGCGCAGGGCCTTCAACTCAACCTGACGCACACGCTCCCGTGAGACATCAAGCAGCCTGCCGATTTCCGCCAGGGTGTGGCGCTCATTGCTTTCAAGCCCGAAGCGCAGTTTGAGGACATGCTGCTCCTGCTCACTGAGATGGCTGAGCCAACGGCCGAGCTGCTCATGATGAATGCGCTGCTCCACCTGATCAAGGGGCTCATCATTGGAGGAGTCCGCAATCAGATCACCAAGAAAACTGCGTCCTTCTTCACCGTTGACAGGTGCATCAAGACTGCTCGTGGTGAGGGACTGACGCAGCAGGGAATCAAGTTCATCAAGGGGCATCTCCATGGCCTCAGAGATCTCAAGCCGACTGGGCATGGCGCCAAGCTTGTGAGCAAGGTCGAGACTCACCTTGCGAATCGTGGTGAGGCGTTCACTTAGATGAACGGGCAGGCGGATGGTGCGTGACTGACAGGCGATGGCACGGGTCATGCTCTGGCGAATCCACCAGAAGGCATAGGTGGAAAATTTGTATCCACGGGTGGGATCGAACTTTTCAACAGCTCTTTCAAGCCCCAGGGATCCCTCCTGAATGAGATCCAACAATTCCAGCCCCTTGCCCTGATATTTCTTCGCAACACTCACGACCAGCCGCAAATTGGCCTTCATCATGCGTTCCTTCGCACGACGACCAATGCGCATCAGCCGCTTCTGCTTGGACGTTAATTTCTTGCCTTCCTCGGTATCAGCGCCCTGCTCAAGAAGACCCATCATCGCCTGAACCTGATTGCCCAGCTCAATTTCCTCAGCTGGCGTCAACAGAGGAATTCGCCCAATCGTCGACAAGTACCAACTGATCGGATCACTGCTGCGACGACGTTGGGTCTCCGCAGATTTCATTGGCGCTGTAACCATCTCCCTGTCCCCTATGGGTGAGGAAGAATTTCCTACGAAAAACTGTAATGTCCAGATGTTTTCAGCAAGCTTTCATATTCGAGGAGAGAAAACGACACATTTGGGCTTCAAGGCCGCACAATCAACGCCCTCCTGTGTGCATTTCCTCATATAAGTTTCTTTGTCTCTCCAGGGTCAACTTGCTGAGGACACGGCTGATTTCCGTTGCGGAGCTGCCTGAACGGCACTGTTTCCCTGCCTCTGCATGCAGAAACATCGCCGCAGCACAAGCTTCGCTGCGACATTCCCCTTCGACAGCAAGGGCCATTGCCCCCCAGCCGCCGAGATAACCGGCAAGCAGATCCCCAAGTCCGGTTCTTGCCACCCAGGGGGCGGTTTCAGACAACTGCCATTGCCGACCGGAGGCATCCGCAAGCACGCTGTGGGCCCCTTTGAGCAGGACAGTGGCGCCGCTCTGACTCGCCGCTGCCGCTGCCGCCTGCAGCGGGGCCAGATCCCTGAGATGGGGAAACAGACGCGCGAATTCACTGGCATGGGGAGTGATCCAGGTCGGCCCCTGCCTCTGCTGCAACCAACGCCATCCCTCTGCACAGCAGGACAAGCGGTTGAGACCATCGGCATCCAGCACCAGCAGGCCGGGAAAGTCACGCAGAGGGGCACTCTCGGTTGCCCAGGACTCCTGGCTCTGTCCCAAGCCAGGCCCGCAGACCACCGCATCAAGCCGACGGAGATCATGGCTGCTCAGCCATGGTTCCAGGCACAGAGAAGCCTCGGCAGACGACGCCAGAGAAGCCGCAACAATCAGCTCCGGTTCCAACTCCCAGAGCCGCTCGGCAACAGCAGCAGGAACCGCCGCCTGCACACTGCCTGCCCCGCTGGCCAGAGCACCCTGAATTGCGATTCTGGCTGCACCACGGTATTGATCACTGCCAGCAATGACCAGAACACGTCCGCGCTGATATTTCATCGCCGTGAGCTGCGGCTGCGGGCAGGGCAGCGTGAGCAGATCCGCGGGCTTGATCAGACGGGGCTGCGACTCCCCCAGAGAAGCAAGCAGGGGTGCCTGCAGCCCGAGATCAACCCTCTCAATCTGGCCGACATGGCCAAGGGCCAGATCCTGAACCAAACCCTGCTTGATCAGGCCAACGCTGAGGGTGGTGGCAGCCACGGCTGCATCAGCCTGTAAAAGGCGTCCGGAATCCGAACAGAGCCCCGCCGGCAGATCAAGACTGACAAGCCTGCCGGGCTGCTTGATCTGGCGGTGGCGAAACAGCGCCGCCAAGGAATCAGGCAAGGGGCGGGTCTGACCGAGGCCAAACAGGGCCTCGATCCAGAGGGCCCCGTCGTCTGGATCAGGTGGATCGCTCAACTGGGGTAGACCCAACCAACAGGCATGGGTCCAATGCTGGGCTGTGAGGGATTTTCGAATCGGCAGGGGAGACCAGAGGCTCACTTGCACGCCGGCCAGGTGCAATTCCCTGGCAACAACCAGACCATCACCGCCGTTATGCCCGGGTCCCACCAGCACAAGCGCACCCTGATCCAGTAATCCGGGCTGATCCAGAAACCAGCGCACCATCCCCTGGCCCACCTTCTCCATCAAGGCGGCAACTGGCATGCCGTTGTTGAACAGCTGCTTTTCCAGATCATCCATCTGGGCAGCAGTGACCAGAAGATGATCAGCGTCTGAGGGTGGCCAGGACACAACCAGGTCCCTTGGCACCTCACTATGGAGAGGATCGTGGGGTCCCGCCCATGCCGCCGCAACCATCAGCGACCCTGAGCTCCGCTCCAGCCACCCAAGCCGGAGTGGAAGCGCTGGCCAGATTACGCAGCTGGCCCGGAGAGCAGCGGGTGGCCGTTGGCCTGTCCGGCGGTGTCGACAGCTCCCTCACAGCCGCATTGCTCCTCGAGGCCGGCTGGCATGTGGAGGGCCTCACCCTCTGGCTGATGAGCGGTAAGGGAGCCTGCTGCTCCGAGGGACTCGTGGATGCAGCAGGAATCTGTGATCAACTCGGCATCATCCACCACGTTGTTGATTCAAGAGATACCTTCCAGCAGGAAATCGTCGACACCCTGGTGCAGGGCTATCAGCAGGGCATCACCCCCCTGCCCTGCTCGCGGTGCAATCGTGCGGTGAAATTCGGTCCGATGCTGGAGTGGGCCCGCAGAGAGCGGGGCCTGCAGCGGGTGGCCACAGGCCATTACGCCAGAATCCGCCATCGCGAGGACACTGCTGGCGCCATGGCCGTACCAGGAGATGGAGAAGGCCGGCATCAACTCCTGCGCGGACTTGATCAACACAAGGATCAGAGCTATTTCCTCTACGACCTCTCTCAACAAGTGCTGGGCCAGGTGGTTTTCCCTCTCGGCGAACTGACCAAACCAGACACCAGACTGGAAGCCACCCGCTATGGACTGCGAACAGCCAGCAAGCCTGAGAGCCAGGATCTCTGCCTTGCTGACCATCACGGCTCGATGCGTGCCTTCCTGGACACCTACCTCCCTCCCAGAGTGGGAGAGATCGTGTTGACGGACGGCACCGTCGTTGGTGAGCACGACGGTATTGAACATTTCACGATCGGCCAGCGTCGCGGTCTCGGCGTGGCCTGGCGAGAACCCCTGCATGTGGTGCGGCTCGATGGGGTGATGAACAGGGTGGTGGTGGCACCACGGTCGGAAGCGGGACAATCCGGCTGTGTGGTGGGTTCCATGAACTGGATCTCGATGCATCCCCCCGTCAGCCCACTGCCAGTGGAGGTGCAGGTGCGCTATCGGAGTCAACCCGTTGCGGCCGTGCTGACGCCAATGCCCGCCGGCAGGGAGGATCAGCGCGGCCAGCGCCCCCATCGCTGCAGCCTCCGCTTTGCCGAGGAACAGTTTTCGATCACTCCCGGACAGGCCGCCGTCTTCTATGCAGGAGACGTGGTGCTCGGTGGTGGTTTGATCCAGCGAGAGGAAAGGCCTGAACTGCGCTAATCCTGCTGCTGCGGAAAGCTGATTCTTCTCCAGCCCAGACAGCACGAGCAGGCCAGGGAGATGAGCAGCAATGGCAGTTCACGCCAGCGGGTGTAAAAACTCAGCTCCTGATGCAGATGCAATGAGGCCATGCCAAGCCCTGCTCTCATCGGCACCAGGATCTGCTCAGACGTCCCCGCCGCTGAGACCAGGGCGGAGGGTCCGGTGTTGGCAACACTGACAAGATCCCTTGCCGTCTCGATACTGCGCAACTGGGCCAAGGCCAGAAACTGCCGCTGCAGCGCAAGCGGATAAGGGTCGAGATTGGCAACCGCCAGCAACCACTGACCACCTTCAGCAACAGCCGCTGCCATGGCAGAGCCATTGCTGAGCTCATAACAGATCGCCACGGCGGCTGGTGGACCTGGCCAACGCAGCAACCGTGACGCTGATCCGGGAGCCAGGCCACCGACGGCAGACAATCCAGGGGTGAGCCCCCCCAGCCAGCTGGGCAACCACTCGCCAACGGGAACCAGACGATGTTTATCGATGGCACTGGAGGCAAGACGATCCCCCTGCTCGATCACAAGCACGCCACTGCGCTGTTGTCCCCGCACCCAGCGGAAGCCACCACTGAGCAAAGGCACGGGGGCAGGACTGATCAGAGGCTGACCCGCCGGCAGGGTGCCTTCCGGAGCCATCAGCCAGGCCGCGTTCTCAGCGGCGGCATCAGCCAGGGCAGCCCCCAAGGCCAGCGGCAGCCGTCGTTGCTGCTCGTCGGAAAACTTGCTGCGGGTGGGAATGGCTGGCTGCCAGAGGGCCACAGGGATGGACGCTGATGCCGGAACCGGTGCCGGCCGCAGCAAAGCCCAGCCCAGGGCATGCAACAGCAACAGCAGCAGCAGTCCCAGCACCAGAGGCCGAGGCCAACTGAGTCCATGCCGAAAGGCAAGAACCGTTCGCCTCAGCCACCAACCAACCAGAAGCAGCAGCGCCGCCAATCCCCCCGAGCCGATGATCCTTGCCAGTCCTGCCAACCAGAGATCGCCTGGAATCAGGCTTTCACCAATCCCCATCCAGAACAGAGGGGAATAAGCCAGCAGCACCTCTGTAAGTCCCCAGAGGCAGGCCATCAGCAAGGCATGACACGCCTGAGCGAAAAACCCCGCAGAGCCACTGACCAGATTGATCCTGACCAGGCTGATCCTGGCCAAGCTGCCACTCAGCCAGGCCCATGTCCCGACAAGAGCAGCAGCTGACAGACCGCAGACCAGCCAGATCCCAACAGCCACAGGCAGGCTGAGGGCAGCGGGAACACCCATCCAGGTGAGCGGATGGAGGGCGAGAAGCCAGTGATGGCTCTCCAGAACAGCCAGCCCACCCCAGAGTGCAGCGGCCACTGGCCACCAGCTGATCTCCCAGAGAAGAGCCAGTGCAACCACCATCCACCAGGGACTGCCCTGGTTCAGACCAACCCCTGCCAGCAGACCGCCAACAGCAGCGAACAGCAACGCCCGGGATCGGTCATTGCCCATGGCCAGTCCCCAGCACGGCCGCCATTCTGAAAGCAACTACCGCCTCAGAATCGCGATGGATATGTCCAATCCCCTTCAGCAAATGCTGCTCCGCGGCCTTGGTACCACCACTCTGGTGGCTGATCGGCTGCGCTACGTCACCCAGGAATGGGTGAGCAGTGGCCGTCTGGATTCCTCCCATGCCTCAGCACTCGTGGATGACGTGCTCAAGGCTCTGCGAGGTGAAACCCCGGAACTGGAAGAACAGATGGGTCGAAATCTGGAACGCAACCGCGACAACCTGCTTCAGGATCTCGGTCTCTCCAGCCAGAAGGAAGTGGATGAGCTGCGAGGCCGCATCGATCGCCTGGAACAGCAGCTGCGCCAGCTTGAGAAGCCTGATTGAGCTCGATCAGGGTGGATGGCTGCCTATCCCCTGCCAGACTCAGAGGGTCTTGAAGGTTCTGGTTCCTTGCGCGACATCCTGCTCAGTTCCGCCGTCTGCGTTCTCTGCCTGATCGTGGCAGTTGTCAGCCAGGTCATTTCACCATCCACAGTCTCCGCAGCCAGCGGGCCATCCACCCTGCAGGCTCAGGTCCGCAACATGGAACCCCCTGCCGTGAGCTCAGGGCCCATGGAGCTGGATCCTGATGTGAGCAATCCACGTCTCTTTGCCATGGCTTTCGATGCCAACCTGGCCGATGCCTCAGGGCTCGGTGGCCCGATTGAAGCTGAGGCTCCTCAGATCACAACCAGCGGCCTGATGATCACGGATCTGAAGCTGGGCAATGGCGCTGTGGCCACGGCCGGCCAGACGGTAAGTGTGAATTACCGTGGCACCCTTGAAAACGGCAAGGAATTCGACAGCAGCTACGGCCGTGGCCCCTTCAGCTTTCCACTGGGTGCAGGCAGGGTGATCAAGGGTTGGGATGAGGGCGTCGCCGGCATGAAGGTGGGCGGCAAGCGCAAACTGGTGGTTCCCCCAGAACTTGGCTACGGCAGCCGCGGTGCCGGTGGGGTGATCCCTCCCAATGCAACCTTGATTTTCGAGGTGGAGCTGCTGGAGATCAAGAACTGATCTGAGCAAAAGTCAAACCTGCTCAGCCGCCCGGGAGGGGGAAGATCCAGTTAGTCTTGTATTAGGCCTTTTTTGATCATCCAGACAGATGTTGCACTCGGCGCTGAAAGCGATTGCCCTTCGTCTCCCCACCCCTTCCGTCCAGGCCCACTGCGACGGTCCCTGTGGTGTTTACGACCCCGCCTCGGCACGAGTTGCAGCTGAGGCTGTGGTCTCGATGACCAAAAAACTGCTGGCTCTGGAAAAGCCTGCGGATGGTGATCAAGCCGGCTGGACGGCCTACAAAAACACCTACGCCCGCTTTGTGGCGATCAAGGAGGAGCAGGCTCAGCAGACCAAGAAGGAGCTGCTGATTCTCTGGACCGATTACTTCAAGCCGGAGCACCTGGGAACATTCCCCGAGCTGCACACCACATTCTGGAATGCCGCCAAGCTCTGCAGCGCCTGCAAGGTTCATGTGGACCAAGGCAAAGCCAACGAACTTCTCAAGGCTGTGGAGACCATTCACCACATGTTCTGGAAATCGAAAGGCCGTGCTGACGCCTGGGTCACCGCCAGCTGAGAGCACACCTGTTCCACAGGCAAGCCTCAGGCAACTGATCCTGCTGCTGCTCGGTCGCCGTCGACAATGTCGTGTGGACGGTCTCTCCATGCTGCCAACCTTTGCGGATGGAGATGTGGTGATTTACCGGCCGATCAGTAGCAACGAAGCTCCTCCTGAGCCAGGCTGCATTGTTGTGGCTCATCACCCAGAGAAGCCAGGGATAATGATCATCAAACGCTTAAAAAAGATCACTGATGATGGCTTTGATCTTCGCGGAGACAATAAAAATTCCAGCACAGACAGCAGGCACTTTGGCGAGATTAAATCCGCTCAGTTAGCAGGGGTTGTTGAATCCCTACTCCTTTGATTTCAGAAGACGAATAACTTCTGAATCAAAACACCAGAAGAGAGGTTCTATGCAGCCAGACACAACCGGTAAAGATCGACAAGCCACCGGCCAGGCCTAAAAGGCAAGGAAAAAGCCGTTGACCGACCCTCATTGAAGCGATCGAGATTGTTGTGACCACAGCAGCCATCGCTGCAATCGAACCACCGAGATAGGCGAGCAGATAGCCGAATGCTCCCAGGGGAGGAAGTGCCAGTGCTGGGATCACCGCAAGCAGGTGACTGGCACCAGCAAGGCCATGAAGCAGGCCAAGACTTGATGCGGCATGGGGATGGCGAGTATGGAGCTGCCGGGCATGGGGAGTATGACCACGCAGATGCAGGTGCACGTGCTCATGGGCATGCTCGCTGCCATGCCTATGTCGGTGGGTGTGAATATATAGACCGAGAGAGTTGCGAATCGCCAGTACACCCACAACAAGCAGCGCCACGCCGACAATGAATTCCGCCCAGGAGGACATCTGCTCAATATGGGCAAGATCCTTCACCACAATGGCGATGGCCGAAAGGCAGAGCACGCCTGTGGAGTGGCCCAACCCCCAGGCCAGGCCAGCCTTCAGGGCAGCACCCGGTCGACGCAGAGAGGCTGGGGCCATGGCAACGAGATGATCAGCACCGCCGACAACATGAATCGCCCCGGCCGAGAATCCCGCAAGGAGGCTGATCAGCATGAATGCTTTCCTAACGATTCAATTCTGCCTGAACGAAGCTCAGATCGACTTACATCAAAGCTGAAAGATTGTCAGCTTCAAAGGCATAGTCTCGCCGCAGCGATGGTGGTCAGAGCTTCAGATCACAGACCGAATCAGACCCCAGGGAGCAGAAGGCAAAGGCAAAGCCATGCCCAGGAACAATCTTTGTTGTGCTGAGTTCATCACAGTCAACCTCGACGCCTGACTGGCTGATTGTCAGCCGCCTTGGCCTGAACCGCCCCCTGGGGCAACGCAAAGCAAATCAGCTGACATGAAGCTTTGCAGAAGAGGCGGTTCACAGCAACGATCCAAGCGGTGTTCGCAGCGGTGCTCAAAGCATTATTTGATCGCATGTGAAGCATCATCAACAATCAGAGCAACAGAGATTTAGACTTAATCAGCACGCAACTTTGAAGGCATGCCAATCTGGCATCTAATCGTTCCTGAGGCATTCCTTACCGCAACATTTATCGGCGTTACTGCATTACTATTACGACAATCTCTTTTGCACAAGATTTTTGCAATTGACCTAATTTCCACTTCGATGATATCTCTGTTTGTGATCATCTCAGCAGAGGGTGGAATTGCTTCGCCCATCCTCAATCCTGGCAGAGACAGTGACATTGCCTTCTCAGATCCCTTCCCTCAGGCTGTGATCCTCACGGCCATCGTGATTGGTTTTTCCGTACAAGCCCTTGCCTTGGTTGTACTCAGACTCATGGCCCGCGATAACCCTCTGCTGAGGGTGAATGATTTCGAAATCCATTGATCATGAGCAGCCTGATCCTCGCCTGGCTTGTGCTGCCTCTCGCAGCCGCCTTTCTGGCTGCATTATTCACAAAGACAGGTCGCTGGCTTGCGATCGCGATCCCCCTGACAAGCGTTTGCCTGACGATCTGGTTGCAACTCAATCCATCTGAACTTCCCCTGATCCTGATGGACTCTCCAGGGGTTGCCCTCAATCTGAAAACATCTCAACTTGGGTTTCTGCTGCTCAACGGACTGGTCTGCAGTGCAGTTGTGCTCCAAATAGGCAGCAAACCCCGCCACAAGTTGACATGGGTGCTGATGCTGATTCTGCATGGCGCCTTGAATTCAGTTTATCTGGCCGCAGATTTGATGAGCATTTATGTGGCCATTGAACTCGTTGCCGTCACAGCCTTTTTGCTGATGATTGATCTTGAGCGCAGAGCCACACTCTGGGTGGCTTTTCGCTATCTGATTCTGGGGGATCTGGCGATGATTCTCTATGACTTCGGCGCCCTGCTTGCCTATCACACAAGCGGTGACTTCTCCCTTGACGCCCAGGCCCAGTTCACTTCCGTGACCATCAGTCTGCTTGTGGTTGGCCTGCTGTTCAAAACAGGGGCTTTCCTGACGGGCTTCTGGCTTCCCCTCACCCACGCCACGGCACCGACGGAGGTTTCGGCACTGCTCTCATCCCTGGTGGTCACTGCAGGTGCGGCACCTCTGGCACGACTGGCCAGTCAATCCGGTGAAACCGCTCTGCTGTTGATGGTGCTTGGGGCCATCAGCCTGGTGATCGGCGTGATTGCGGCCCTGGTGCAAACGGACATCAAGAGAATGCTTGCCTGGAGCACGATCTCCCAGATGGGCTATGTGCTTCTTGCACCAGCAAGTGCAGGTCTTTATGCACTCGCCCATGGTCTGGGTAAGGCCGCTCTGTTTCTGCTAGCGGGAAGACTCCCCAGCCGGGAGCTGGCACGGCTGCAGGAGGGGCAGATGAACTGGGCCCTTGGCATTCCGATCGGACTGGCCAGCCTCTCCCTGATCGGGATGCCGGGATCCATTGGCTACAGCGCCAAAGCCCTGCTCAGCGGTTCCATCGACCCCGCCTTGGCCAACGTGGTGAACTGGTCAGGAGTGGGAACCGCCATGGTGTTTGCAAGGTTCCTGCCAAACAGCAACCATTCAGCCACCCTCAGTCTTGAACAGTCCAGGGACAGTGGAGATCAGCCGCAGAGTCAGCCATCAGCAGCAGCAGGCCTCGGCACATGGTTGCTGATCGCAGCCATCCCTGCCTTGCCATGGCTGCTGGGATCCAAGAGCGGTAGCCCTGAGGCCTTCGCCACAAGCCTGCTGATCCTTGGTCTCGGCATTGGTGTTGAGCGCTGCCTGAGAGGAGCCATTTGGGGTTGGACGCCTCCAGATTTCGAACGTTTCGTTGATGTGATCGTGGCTGTGGGCGTGACCTTGCTCTGCAGTCAACTGATTCTCTGGCAACTTCCATCACCATGATCAAGTCGATGAGGTCAATGCATTTGCAGACAAGAGCCCTCGAGATCATCACAAGGGTGATGGTTTGGCTGCTGCTTACGGGTCAATTCACAGTGGAGAATCTCATCATCGGCCTATTCATCAGCATCACCTTACCACCAATCACAAAACAACCTTTACCGCTGAAACCGCTGATCAGGCTAATTATCAAAACACCAACAATCCTTGCAAGGGCCTACAGAGAAGCATTCACATTTGTGCTCAGGGGTTATCGCGACCGAGCTTCAGAAGAAGAGGTGAGAATCCCCACTGAATTACAAAAAAATCAATTACTGCGCTTCCTCTGGATTGTATTGTTCACCCTCACTCCCAGTACCGTTGTTGTTGACGAAACAGCTGAAAGAATCTTGGTTCAGGCCCAGAAGATGCGATGACAGTCACCGATCTCCTGCTGGAAGCCATGGTCGCAGCAACTCTGATCTCCCTTGCTGGAGTGATCAAACCGGGGTCGCTTTCGGAGCGTCTGGCAGCACTTGCCAGTCTCTCAGTGAAACTGGCTCTTGTTCTGCTGATGGCCTCCGTTTTGCGTGATGACTGGATGATCGGCCTCGTGGCCATCATCACCCTGATCAGCGGAGAAGCGGGCCTGATTCTGCTTGCCAGCCTTCGGGAGATTGAAAGATGACAACACAACTTCCAGCCGCAAGCCTTTTGCTGATCGGCTCAGGCTGCCTTTTATGGATCTGGGGATCCATCCCCTTACTGATCAGAAAAAAGCAACTCCTCTTTCGCATCCATACCTTGACGGTAGCTGACACTCTCGGTTCGATTCTGATTGTGATTGGCCTGATTATTGAACGCAATTCAGAATGGCCATTACTTTGCCTCGGCCTGCTCTCAATCATCCTCTGGAATGCAACCTTCAGTATCGTTTTAAGCACTTCAGCATTCCAACGAAACACAGATCTTCATCGTGAAACAGGCCTCCTGAATCCAGACGGAGGCAAGCAGAACCAAAGATGAATAAGGACATTCTGCTGATCCCAATCATTCTTGCCGTGCCCTTTGTTGGATTCAGCATGGTTCGCCAGACGAACCCATGGCAGACCCTTGTCCTTCGCTGCACACTCGGCAATTTAGCAGCATTGATTTATGCACTTCTTGGCGCCGTCGATGTTGCAGTAACCGAAGCACTGGTAGGAACATTGTTATCAACAGTTCTTTATGCTGTTGCGATTCGAGCCACCTGCACTTTTCGGCTTCTCAGTTCAAGTCAGGCACCACTTTCAACAGAGCGCCAGCAAGAACTGAAAGCCCTGATTGAACCCCTGGGTTGGCAACTGAAGATCATTCCTGATCAGCTGAACCCCAGCCTGGCCAACCCAGATCAGCTCAGCGACCTCAACCCCATGGACATTCATGCCCAGCAACTGCCGGATGGAAGGCTGCAACTCAGGCACCCATCACTGCTGAAGCAACTGGTCAGCATCAATCCTGAATTCGCCCAAGAGATGGGCATGCATCTTGATCCTGCCCGGACAGAGGGCCTTGGCCTTGAGGCGCAACAGGAATGAACAACGACGCACTCAGGCAGCACCCTTCTTCAGCATTGCGGCGCTGCATGTCAGCACTTGCATTGCTTGGTTTTCTGATCACACTGCTTGCAATGCTGGGTTCACTGGCCAATCAGAGCAGCGCCATAGCACCAGCAACAGTTCAACAACTGGCAAGCTCAGGTGGTGTTCCCAATGTTGTGAGCACAATCATTCTTGACCTCAGGCTTTATGACACACTTTCCGAGGTGATTGTGTTCACGCTTGCCTCCATGGGCGTTGGCATGTTGTTGGCACAGGATTCAAAACTGCCCGCCATCAAAAGCGTCGAAAACCAAAGTTCCATCACCCTCTTTCGGCTTGCTGCCGTCCTCAACGCTTTGCTTGCCATCGAGTTGGCTGTGCGGGGCCATCTGAGTCCTGGGGGAGGCTTTGCCGCTGGGGTTGCCGGCGGCACAGCCTTGGCACTGATCCTGCTTGGTGGTGGTGACCGGGAGGTGATGGAGAAATACAAACGAATCAATGCAGGCACGCTGGAAGAAGCTGCTGTGTTGTTATTCGTTGTGTTGAGCTGCCTGATCATGGAAGGATTGAATCTTCCCAGTGGCATCTATGGCGCCACACTCAGTGGCGGAATGATCCCGATCCTCAATATTCTTGTCGGTGTGAAAGTGACACTCGGATCATGGGGAATGGTTCAGAAATTTCTATCCACCAATGAACTTCTCTGAAAGCCATCAACCGTTGATCAAGGCCTGCAGACCTGCACAGATATCCTGCTGACGCATCAGAGCTTCACCCACCAGAACGGCCTCGGCGCCAGCCGCCTGCACCCGATCCAGATCAGCACGACTGAACAGGCCCGATTCACTCACCAGCAGAACCCCCTGATCCCGCAAGTCGGCGCCAAACTCAAGGCTCAGCCGCTCTGTGGTTCCCAGATCCGTCTCAAAGTTGCTGAGATCCCGGTTGTTGATGCCGATCAAGGGGAAGCCTCCGAGGCGGAGAACGCGCTCGAGCTCGCCGCGATCATGAACTTCCATCAGCACCTTCAAGCCCAGGCTCCCCGCCACTTTTCCCAGATAGATCAGATCCTGATCCGTGAGGATGGCGGCGATCAACAGGGCGGCATCGGCCCCGGCCGCACGGGCCTGGTAAAGCTGATAGGGAGTGAGGATGAAGTCTTTGCAGAGCAGCGGTAGCTCAACCGCCTGTCGCACCTCCACCAACACATCAAATCCACCCTGAAAGAAACTTCTCTCGGTCAGCACAGACAAACAGCTGGCTCCGCCACTGGCATAGGCGCGAGCGATGGCAACAGGGTCGAAATCCTCGCGGATCACTCCCTTGCTGGGGCTGGCCTTCTTCACCTCGGCAATCACCGCTGGCAGCAGGGATGCCTGCCTCAAGGCTGCAACAAAATCCCTTGTCGGCGGCAGGGCAGCGACCTTGGTCTTGAGCTCATCAAGAGGCACCCGTTGGCGGGCCTGCTCCACTTCTCGGTCCTTTGCCCAGACAATCTTCTCAAGAATGTTGCGGGGCAGAGCCTCCTGATGGGGAATGGCGTATTCAAGGTGGGCCACCTTGATACTTGGATTAGGTGGACGGCGACGGATCTCCATTGGCGAATCTCTAGGGGCGAGGCTTTTCAGCTGTGGGTGGACAGAACAGATGGGCTTGGACAGATCAAAGAGAGTTAGCAAGAACTGCCGTGGATGGCGATCCGCTCAGGCGGCCAGCGTCCTAGCAAGCCAGCCAGTCATCGCAGACGCCGCGAGTCAACCGGTCAATTGCTGCGCCGCCTGTTTATAGGCCACTTCAACCACTTCGCTGAGGGTTGGATGGGTATGCACCTCATAGGCCAGTTCCCGCACGCTCTGGCGACGGGCCACCCCATTGGCCACTTCCTGAATCAGATCAGCAGCATGAAGCCCGTAGATATGGGCACCGAGAACTTCACCGCTGTCCTTGCGGAACAGCAACTTCATCAGGCCATCACTTTCCAGCTCAGCAAGGGCCTTTGAATTGGCCTTGAAGTAGCTGCGCACCGTACCCAGGGCAAAGCCCTGATCGGAAGCCAGTTGCTTTGCCTCCGCTTCACTCAAGCCCACGGAACTGATCTCAGGGTGCGTGAAGGTCGCAGCGGGAATACTGCGGTAGTCGATGCTGCGGGGATGTCCAAGAATGTTGTCGATGGCAATGGTTCCCTGGGCCGCAGCGGTGTGGGCCAGCATCAATTTGCCGGTGACATCACCCACAGCCCAGAGATCTGGCAAGGCCTGACCATTGACCAGCACGCGCATGCTGTCGTCAATGGGCACGAAGCCACGGTTGAGTTCAACACCCGCTGACTGAAGATTCAGCTCGCCGCTGCTGGGAACCCGCCCTGTTGCCACCAGCACCGCATCCACCTCAATCGTGTCGACGAGCTCACGGCTCTGCATCTCAGCAAGTTCGATCTGCACCGGGCATCCGGGTGTGACCTTGCGTGCCAGCACACCAGCGCGGGCATCGATATCGCGGCCATCGATCAGTTTTCGAGACGCAAGTTTGGTGATATCAGGGTCAAAGGTAGGCATCACCCTGTCCAACGCCTCAATCATCGTGACTTCACAGCCCAATGCCGTGTAAACGTCAGCGAATTCAAGGCCGATGTAGCCACTGCCGATAATCGCGATCCAACGGGGAAGCCACTCCAGATTCACCGCTTCGTCACTGGTGAAGACCGTGCGACCATCGGTCTCAATGCCAGGCGGCACAAAGGGGTCGGAACCGGTGGCGATGATCACATGCCTGGCCCTGAGCAGCCGATCCACACCATTGGGCTCCCTCAGCCCAACCCGCTGTCTGCCCTCCAGTCGCCCCTTGCCTCTGAGGATCGTGACCCCAGCCCTCTCCAGGGCCTTGGTCAGATTGCTACGAATCGTGGACACCAACTGATTGGCGTGATCAGCGATCTTCTGACGTTCAAAACGAATCGGTGCGGCATGAATACCAAAAGCCTTGAGATGTTCCGCATCAGCGAGCTCACGCACCCTGCCGCTGGCAGCCAGCAAAGCCTTGGAAGGCACACAACCACGATTCACACAGGTGCCACCCATTTCACGGGATTCGACAATCGCCACCTTGAGTCCATGATCAGCAGCGTGTTTGGCAGCATCAAATCCGCCATAGCCTGCGCCGATCACAATCACATCAAAGTCGAAACTGCTTTCGCTCACCCGGACTGCTGCAATGGAGCCGTCATTTTGACTCTTCGGCGCTCCAATAGCAGGGGCACAGCTGCAGCAGCCACATTCAGGGATTCCACAGCAGGGCTGTGGGGCAAGGTGACGCCATGGGTACAGCAGGCCTGCAGACTTGGATGAATGCCAGCGCCCTCATTGCCGAGCACCAGGACCGTGGGCTGCCGCCAGTCGAGCTCCCAGTAAGGAGGGGTGGCGTCAATGCCGGCAGCATCTGGCACCAGGGTGGCAACCACCTGCATGCCCTGGATCGCCGCTTCCTGGAGCTTGGCGGCCAGTTGCGCAACGCCATCCTGCTCCGACGGTCCGAAACGCTGATAGGGGAGATGAAGAACGCTGCCGGCTGAAGATCTGAGCACCTTCGGGGCAAGGGGATCCGCCCCTGAAGCCATCCATAGGCCATCAACCCCTGCTGCCAGTGAGGATCTGAACAAGGAGCCGAGGTTGCCGGGATCCTGCAATCGATCAAGGGCAAGCAGCAGAGTGGCCCCTGAGACCGGCGGTGGCAGGGCAGCAAGGGGAAGCAGTGTTGCGACGCCATCGGGATTGACGGTGGTGAGTGCTGCGGAAAGCACCTCTGGGCTGACCTGATGCAGAACAGTCTCAGCAGGCAGACGATCGAGCAGCTCAGGATGCCTGTCCAGCCACTCCCTCGTCGCAACCAGCTCCAGGGCCAGGGCAGACGCAATCTGCCCCGAAAGCTGGCGGCAGCTCAAAGCCTCCTGCAGAAGGTGAGTTCCCTCAAGAAGCAGCAACTGCTGCTCCTCTCTGCCACGGCGTGTGACCAAGGCCTTGAGCCGCCGCACCAAGGGATTGCGGCGGCTGGTGATCAATGGAGTAAGGGACTCGCCGATCAGACTGGCCTCAGAAGTTTTCGTGGCGTCTCACCTTGAGGCTGCCTTGTATGGAGAGCTCCTGTTGGCGAAGGTCAAGCCCCTTTACGGCGGCAATCTCCCCCTTGAGGCCCTCGGCAGCAAGATTCTCAATCAATTTCTTGATCACCTGATCCTCGACAGTCGTGTTGTCGATGCCATCAGGTGTGAGCCTTTCAAGGAAGCGACCAACCTTGGACGCCACCACCTCGGAAGCATTGGAGATCTTGAGCACGATCATGGGCCGGTTTGGGAAGAATGCCTGTCGCCAAGATAAAGGGCAGACCATGAGCCAATCTCCCAGGTCGTTGCCGCCGTCCGCACCTGAGCAGAATCAGCTCAAGCCATGTGATAAGGGATAAAAAGCATCAACTCAAGGCAAAGATGTTGTTTCGCGATTGGATCCTCAGCAGACAAATCCTCATGAGTACCAAGACTCACATACAACCAAGCCGCCCATTCAGCCGAGGCGAAGGCTTAGCATTCCATGGAAAGAATCCTACCAGGATGCAAACAGAAGCATAAAACTGCAGCCAAAATTATTCCATTGCCCCGCCAATCAGCTGAATCCAGGCAGTCAATCTCGGTACACAACCTTGCAGGCAAGCTGTTTGCAGGCAAAAAGAAGCTCTTAACCAGCCAGAAGCTGATTTAAAAAAGCGCCACAAATCCTGGCAAGGATTCGCTCAACACAACCTGGTTCAAACACACATGATTCAAACAGCCAAGAATCACAACACCCTGACCAGCCGCGAAGATCAAGCAAGCCAGACTGCAATCACACAGCCTATCTGCAACAATACAGCCCATCCACGACAAGGCCGTTCATCTGAAATAACACAGCCTGCATATGAGATACACCCGATTGACCAATCAGATTCTGTCAACCCAAAAGGCATCAAAGCTTGAGGGTTTACCTCCAGGCCTCAGCAGAGCTGACGACGCTGACATCGATGCCCTAGTCGAAACAAAAATATACTGGCCAAAACGATAGAGCCAACCCAAGTAGCCCAACACCATCCAGCTCAATGACAATCATTGCCAACACAACAACCCAAATCAACAGAGGAATGGCTCAAGAGATCGGCAATAATCAATAGCCTTTAATCCGAGATGTATCATTCACAACAGAACCTGTTGTCCAACTGAACATGGCAATGGCGCCAAGCAACTAATCTGAATGCATGAAAAACCCCAAGATTCGATTCATAGCATTGATCCTGGTCAACCTCCTGACACTTTATATTTTCAAACTTTGGATTAACAGCTCACCCAATTCACTGGCTGATCTGATCATTGCGACAGCGCTTTGAGGTGGGGTCTTCTCTCACCTCAATGAGTTCAAGCTTAAGATTAAGCAGAGCTTTCATCTTTGCGTCTGATCTCCATGACGATTGTGGCCGGAGAGCCACGACGAGGCCTGTTGCTGTGACAAGAAGGGCAACCGCAATAAGAACAGCCGCCTTATCAAGATAATCTCTTTAAAAAGAACAGGCTCCTTAACAAAAACAACTACCTAATAAGAAGGGCAACTTAATCGAAGCATCA
>MPLX02005234.1_pt1 | contig 20422 bp, 21 predicted proteins | sample 1617341 | NCBI WGS metagenome assembly MPLX02 (sample SAMN05944804, study PRJNA350692) | marine metagenome | biome: marine; feature: ODZ; material: water; isolation source: 120 m water sample filtered on 0.2 um supor filter | place: Pacific Ocean | collected 2012-04-08 | depth 120m m | reverse complement strand
CCTTTTTGAGCCACTGCGGATGAGTTCTTTTGACAAGATCATCAAAATTCTCAAGCCGGATGCCCGAAAGACGGAAAAATAACGCGGGACGCGCCCGTAAAACTTTTAGAGTGTCCATAAAAAATCCTCCTGCATAAACATTATGCAGCAAAATCCTCTTTAATCCTAATTGCGAAGCGGGTCTAATTTCTCGGCGACGAGAGCATGCAGGGGGTTGAAATTATGGAAATGTTAGAATCGTTCTTTGCCGTGATCGGAGATCTTACTTGGGGGTGGGCACTGATACCGTTCCTTGTCGTTTTGGGAGTGTTCTTTACCATCGCGAGTGGATTTGTGCAGTTCAAGTATTTTACCCGGATGTTTCGTGTGCTAAAGGGCGGTAATCAATCAGCTGACCCGAACGCAATCACTGCGCGCGAGGCATTGCTACTATCTGTCGGAGGACGAGTCGGGGGCGGCAACATTGCTGGCGTTGCTGTTGCTATTACACTCGGCGGACCAGGAGCTGTGTTCTGGATGTGGGCCATTGCTGTGGTTGGCATGGCGACCAGCTTGATTGAGTGCTCATTGGCGCAATTATTCAAGGAACGTGAAGGTGACGGTACGTTTCGGGGAGGGCCGGCGCGCATGATCTTGCAGGGGTTGGGCAGTGACTACCGTTGGCTTGCCGTGCTTTATGCAATTTCGCTGATCGCAGCCTTCGGTGTTGGTTTCCCGGCGTTCCAGGGGAATACGGTTGCAGGTGCCGCACAGGATAGTCTCGGTATTGATCGCATGATCACCGGCATTGTTCTGGCAGTTGGAACAGGCTTCGTCGTATATGGTGGCATTCACCGTATTGCCAAGGCTTGTGATGTGATTGTGCCTATCATGGCACTTGGTTACATCGGCATGGCATTGCTCGTTATCGTGACCAATCTGGACGGGATTCCAGGTGTTGTCAGCATGATCTTGTCAAACGCCTTCGGAATTGAAGAAGCTGTGGGCGGTGGTATGGGAGCGGCAATCGCACAGGGGTTACGCCGTGGATTGTTTTCGAACGAAGCTGGACTTGGTTCCGCTCCCAACGTTGCTGCAACAGCGGACGTCCGCCACCCGATAAGCCAAGGCATTACACAGTCGTTTTCGGTATTTATAGACACGATTATTATTTGCACATGCACAGCTTTTGTAATCCTGCTTGGCGACGTTTATGTTCCGGGCGCAGAGGGCATCGACGGAGTTGCGTTGACCCAACAGTCACTGGTCTCGCATCTCGGAAGTTGGGTACAGTACTTCTTGACTGGAGCGGTATTGTTGTTCGCGTTTAGCTCCATCATCTACAACTACTACCTGGGTGAGAATGCATTGACCGTCATGACAAAAAGCACCGCCGTGCTTCATGGCTTCAAGATTGCACTGGTGGGTATTGTGTTTCTTGGTGCCGTCGCGCCAGCAGCAACGTCCGTATTCTTCTTCTCAGACCCGATGATGGGTATATTGGCTGTCGTCAACCTGGTGGCACTCACAATGTTATTCCCGATTGCCAAAAGGCTAATTGTGGACTTCAGTGATCAATTAAAGGCTGGTGTTGACAGGCCCGTATTGGATCCAGCCAAGTTTGCTGACCTGGATATAGATCGGGAAGTTTGGAGCAGCAAAGAATAGACCCGCTTCGCAATTAGGATTAAAGAGAGTCTTCCTGCATAATGTTTATGCAGGAGGACTTTTTTTATGGTCACTCTAAAAGTTTTACGGGCGCGTCCCGCGTTGTTTTTCCATCTTTCGGGCATCCGGCATCCATATCAGCTATTTTTCAATATATGCGTACTCTAACGACTAATTGGCACACCATAAAGGGTTGACAATCGGAATAATGGTTGACAAAAACCAAAAAGTGCCTATTGTTTGGTGTCAAATAATTAGCTGGAGTAAGACGTTTGAAAAAGCCATGGGATTACTTGCCGCAACTTTCAGAAGAGCGGCTCAAAATTGTGGCGGCGATGATTGTTGATGCCCGGCATGCCGCACTTTCGCTATTTGATGAAGAAGCAGGAGACACAGCGTGGAGTTATGGTTGTCGAGCCTATGATTGGTGTCGATATAGCATAATAAAAGCTTCCATTTCTGGTGAGTATCCATGGCTTTCCTATTATCCAAATAACGGACTTGAATTCGCTTTTTCAATTGGTGAAGTTCCTGTACGTTTTTATAAAGGTGATCCAGATAAGCCAAATGATCGTACCCTTAAACAATGTCATCCCGAGTTGAATCAGCTAGAACTGGAACTCTTCGACAAAGATATTTGTCCAAATCTTTTGTGGAGGTTAGCGATTGAAACTTTTGAAAGTGGAGAGGTTTTGAGTGTTACTGTCATTGGGTGTACTAGAGACGGCATTCCTGAGTGTCTGTGGAAAGTGCCATTAAGTGAAATGGTGCCGGTAATTAACATTACCGAAATACAAGATGATGATGGCGAAGATATTCCAGAGCCTGTTGTGAAATATCGTGTAGAACACAAACGGGCATCAAACGAGAATGATGATAAATGACTTTCAAGGTGAGAGGCTTAGAATAGCGAGGTTGTTCAAGGGAATATCCCAAGCCGACCTCGCCAGGGTGGTTGAGACCTCCCGGCAGTATATTCATCAGATTGAAATTGGGGCGAAATCACCTAGCCAGGATGTTCTTGCTGCATTGGCTGAGGTATTAAGTGTTTCTTCGCTTTTTTTTTATGATCCTGTACTAAATGCAGTAAAACTTGAACAGTGTCATTTTAGAAAACTAAGGACGTCTCCGGCTGGAGCTACTCGTCAAGCATTGGCACATGCTACTTTGCTTGAGTCATTGACTTCCGTTTTTGATTCTAAGTTAGAATTGCCTGAAGTTGATTTTCCATTCTTTGAAGCTAGTTCTTTTCCAGAAATTGAACGCATTGCTGAACAGTGTAGAAAGCACTGGGGACTAGGCTTGACAAAGCCGGTAAAAAATATGACACGCGTCATAGAGAGGTCTGGTGGAATTATTACTCATTTTGGGGATTTGTCAGAAAAGGTAGATGCATTTTCGATTAATCGGGCTAGACCCATAATTGTTCGAAACACAGCTAAAGGGAGCGCTTGTCGATTGCGTTTCGATTTAGCCCATGAAACGGGCCACTTCGTGATGCATCAGGGAATTGAAACCGGTGATGTTCAAACGGAAAAGGAAGCAAATCATTTTGCGAGTGCTTTTCTTTTACCTCGATTAGCTTTTGCTGCGGAGTTTCCAAAGGGTTCCAGAATGGATTGGACCACTATCTACAGGATGAAACTACGTTGGAAAGTAAGCGTAAAGGCAATAATTCGACGCGCTTGTGATCTTGGTTTGATTGATGCCGTTGCGTATCGAAAGGGAAATATTTTTCTTTCAAAAACGGGGCAATCGAAACACGAGCGTTATGACGATCAAATATCAATGGAAGTTCCGACCCTTTTGGAGAAATCATTAAAAGCGCTCAAGGACGGATTTGGTATTGGTACTAGAGAATTAAGCGAAATACTAAATGTTCAGAATGATTTTACAGAACGCTTAGTCGGTGAATTGATTTTTGAAGATGATCCATCTCCACCACTGCCAGACAACGTAATTCGTTTAAAAGTATAACCAACGATTAAGCCCGCTTCTTCACCCGCGATTTCTTGAAATACGGTTTCAAATACTGCCCGGTGTAGCTTTTTTTGACCTTGGCGACGTCTTCCGGGGTGCCGGTGGCGACGATTTTGCCGCCTTTTGTGCCGCCACCGGGGCCAAGGTCGATGACCCAGTCCGCCGTCTTGATGACTTCGAGGTTATGTTCGATGACGATCACCGTGTTGCCCGTATCGACCAGGGCGTGCAGCACTTCCAGCAGTTTTTCCACGTCGGCGAAGTGCAGGCCGGTTGTGGGTTCGTCCAGAATGTACAGGGTCTTGCCGGTGGCCCGTTTGGAAAGCTCCTTGGCCAGCTTCACACGCTGCGCCTCACCGCCGGACAGGGTCGTCGCCTGCTGGCCCAGGTGGATGTAGCCAAGGCCAACCTTTTGCAATGTCACCATCTTGTCGCGGATGGACGGCACGGCCTTGAAGAAATCCGCCCCTTCATCAATAGTCATGTCCAGCACATCGGCGATGGATTTATCCCGGAAGCGGATTTCCAGGGTCTCCCGGTTGTAGCGTTTGCCGTGACACACATCGCACTGCACGTAAACATCCGGCAAAAAGTGCATTTCGATCTTGATGACGCCGTCGCCCTGACAGGCCTCGCAGCGTCCGCCCTTGACGTTGAAGGAAAACCGTCCCGGTTTATAGCCGCGGGTCTTGGCTTCCGGCAAGGCGGCGAACCAGTCGCGAATGGGCGAGAACGCGCCGGTGTACGTCGCCGGGTTGGAGCGCGGCGTGCGGCCGATGGGGGACTGGTCGATGTCGATGATCTTGTCGATTAACTCGATGCCTTCAATGCTGTCATGCTCGCCTGCGTGGGTTCGCGCAGAGTGCAAGCGGCGAGCAAGCGCCCGATACAGGGTCTCGATCACCAGAGTCGATTTGCCGCCACCGGATACTCCTGTAATGCAGGTGAAGGTGCCAAGCGGAAAATCAACGCTGACGTTTTGCAGGTTGTTGGCCTTGGCTCCTTTGACCGATAAATGGCGGCCCTTTTTGGCGATGCGCCGATTGGCTGGCATGGGGATTTGTTTCAGGCCGGTCATGTATTGGCCGGTCAGGCTTTCGGGTGAGGCCATAACCTGATCGGGCGTTCCGCTTGCGACCACGCGACCGCCATGCACACCGGCGCCGGGGCCCATGTCGATCAGGTAATCGGCGGTTTGGATGGCGTCTTCGTCGTGTTCGACAACAACGACCGTGTTGCCAATGTTGCGCAGGTGTTTCAGGGTTTCCAGCAGGCGGGCGTTGTCGCGCTGGTGCAGGCCGATGGACGGCTCGTCCAGTACGTACAGCACACCGGTCAGGCCGGATCCGATCTGGGAAGCGAGGCGGATGCGTTGACTTTCGCCGCCGGACAGTGTGCCTGAATTTCGCGACAGGGTCAGGTATTCCAATCCAACGTTGACCAGAAAACCCAGTCGTTCGTTGATTTCGCGCAAGATTCGCTCGGCGATCTGTTGCTGCTTTTTGTCAAGCTGGTCGTTCAAGGTGCTGAACCACTGGGCGGCTGCGTCGATAGACATGTCGGCGACTTCACTAACGTGCAGATCGGCAATCTTTACCGCTAAAGCTTCCGGTTTCAGACGATGACCACCACAGGCGTCACAGGTCGTGACGGTCTGATAGCGGCCCAACTCGTCTCGTACCCACGAAGAGTCCGTCTCGCGCCAGCGCCGTTCCATGTTGGGGACCACGCCTTCGAAAGCCTTGCGAACGTCGTAGTTTTTATGACCATCGTGGTAGCTCATGGTCACTTCTTCTTCGCCACTGCCGTAAAGCAGTATCTCGACGACGTTCTTTTTCAGCTTCTTCCATGGCGTCGTCAGATCGAACCCAAAATGGGTCGACAGGCTGTCCAGGGTCTGGCGGTAGTACTGGGAAGTGGAATTCGCCCACGGCGCGACAGCGCCTTCGCCAAGCGAAAGGCGGTCGTCGGGAACGACCAGTTCCGGATCGAAATACATTTCCGTGCCCAAACCGTCGCAGGACGGGCAGGCACCAAAGGGGTTGTTGAATGAAAACAGGCGCGGCTCGATCTCGTCAATGGTAAAGCCCGACACCGGGCAAGCGAACTTGGCGGAAAAAGTGGTGCGTTCACCATTTTCGGCATTTTCGGCGAAAGCCAGGCCATCGGCGAGCCCAAGCGCCGTCTCAAAACTATCGGCCAGGCGACTTTCCAGGTCCTCACGCACCACGACCCTGTCCACCACGACCTCGATATCGTGTTTGATCTTTTTGTTCAGGGCCGGGACTTGGTCGATCTCGTACATCTCGCCATCGACCTTGACCCGCTGGAAGCCCCGTTTGGCCAGATCCAGCATTTCGCGCTTGTATTCGCCTTTGCGGCCGCGCACGATAGGGGCCAGCAGGTAAAGCCGGGTGCCTTCGTCCATCGCCATGACCTTATCGACCATCTGACTGACGGTCTGGCTTTCGATGGGCAGGCCCGTGGTCGGCGAATGGGGGACACCGGCGCGCGCAAACAGCAGGCGCATGTAATCATAAATTTCCGTCACCGTGCCGACGGTTGAACGCGGGTTGCGTGACGTGGTTTTCTGCTCGATGGAAATGGCCGGGCTCAGGCCTTCGATGTGATCCACATCGGGCTTTTGCATCAATTCAAGGAACTGACGCGCGTAGGCGGAAAGGGACTCCACATAGCGGCGTTGCCCTTCGGCGTAAATGGTGTCAAACGCCAGCGACGATTTGCCCGAACCCGAAAGCCCGGTAATCACCGTCAGTTTGTCGCGGGGTATATCGACATCTACGTTTTGCAGGTTGTGCTCGCGTGCACCGCGAACAGAAATTTTATCCATGATGGCCTTATTCGACGTATTCAAGAGAGCGGAATCCCCCAGATTTAATGATGATCGCACGCCGTAAAGGGGGAGTGCCGATTTGATTGAACGCGAATCCATATTATAATGCTACGTTCACCAGGGAAATCGCTTTTGAAACTTACCTGTTTGTAACCGGAACGAGCACCGCTAGAGTTCCGATTTTTTTTCCCGACGGCGCTGCACCGACGACGCTAGGCCCAATGCCTCGCGGTACTTCGCGACGGTCCGGCGGGCAACATCCATGCCTTCAATTTTTAGAATTTTTACAATTTTGTTATCCGACAAAATTTTATTAACCGGCTCATCATCAATCAATTCCTTGATTCGAAAACGCACCGATTCCGCCGAATGCGCCTCGCCACCCAAAGAGCTGGCAATAGCGGCCGTAAAAAAATATTTCAATTCAAAAATGCCCCGGGGAGAGGCGATAAATTTGTTCGACGTCACGCGCGAAACGGTGCTTTCGTGCATGTCGATGACATCTGCTATATCGCGCAAAATCAGGGGCTTCAAATACTGCACCCCCCTGACAAAAAAGGCGTCCTGCTGGCGAACCAGTTCACTGGCCACCTTGAGGATTGTCGTCGCACGCTGATGCAGCGATTTTACCAGCCAATTGGCTGACTGATAACATTCATTGATATAGCGTTTATCTTCTTTCGAACCGGTAACGGAGCTGATTGTCGCAAAATAGGTGTTGTTAACCAGAACCCTGGGCAGGGTGTCACTGTTCAACTCAACTACCCAGCCGCCGCCTGGTTGTGGGCGCATGATGACATCGGGCACCACCGGCTGCATGACAGTATTCTCGAAGGCCTGGGCCGGTCTTGGGTCCAGTTCCTTGATTTCGGCGAACATGTCGGCGATGTCCTCGGCATCAACACCGCAAACTCTTGTTAAAGATTGAACATCACGTTTGGCCAGCAGGTCCAGATTGTCGAGCAAGGCCTGCATGGCCGGATCCAGCCGGTCCAATTCCTTCAACTGCAGGCCCAGGCATTCCGATAAATCACGTGCAAACAAGCCGGGCGCGTCGATACCTTGCAGTTTTTTCAGAACCACCACGACCAAATCCAGCGAACAGTCCAGACCTTCGGCCACCTGTTCCCATTCGGCGCTTACATAGCCGGATTCATCCAGCATATCTATCAACTGGACGGCGATCAGTCTTTCCACCGGGTCATTAAGCGTCATAACCATTTGTGAATTCAGACGATCGCGCAAGGATATGTTTTCAGTAATTGTTTCTTCAAGATTGGGCAGGGCACCCATGAAATCGGTTGTCCCGCCCGCACCGGGGCTTGCGTCGGCAAAAGCAGGTTCGACCAGATTGGCCTGGGCTATTTCCGAAGCACTGGCCTCGTTCGTATTCCATTCATTGTCAACATCGACATCCATGTCGTTGCCAATGACCTCGGAATCCTTGCCCGGGTCACTGAAATCAATGCTCTCCAGAGCATCGCCCTCGCCCCCTGACTCTTCCGTCAATTGGTCCGCACTATCCAGCGCATCGCCACCTTCACCTTCGTCACGCTCCAGCAGGGGATTTTGTTCGAGTTCTTCTTCGACGTAATCGAAAAGTTCAATATTGGAAAGTTGCAGCAACTTGATCGCCTGCTGCAATTGCGGTGTCATCACCAGAGACTGGCTCTGGCGTAGATCAAGACGGGGCGTCAATGCCATGTCGACACCAGCACGTTATGGGACTGAAAGTTAAAGACTGAAACGCTCACCCAGATACACGCGCTTGACGTCCTCGTTTCCGACGACGTCGGAAGGCGCACCCTCCATCAACATCATGCCATCATGAATAATGTAGGCACGATCAATGACATCTAAAGTCTCGCGAACATTATGGTCGGTGATCAAGACACCGATGCCACGGTCTTTCAAATGCGCGACCAGTTCACGAATATCGCCCACGGCAATCGGGTCGACCCCGGCGAACGGTTCATCAAGAAGAATAAAATGAGGATTGGAGGCAAGCGCCCGGGCAATTTCCACGCGGCGGCGCTCACCACCCGACAGCGCCAGCGCCGGTGTGCGACGCAAATGGGTAATTGAAAATTCGGCAAGCAGGGCGTCAAGCATGGCCTCGCGACGCTCGCGTACAGGTTCAGCAACCTCAAGTACGGCGCGAATATTATTTTCAACCGTCAATCCCCTGAAGATCGAAGCTTCCTGCGGCAGGTAGCCGATGCCCAAACGGGCGCGGCGATACATCGGCAGGTCCGAAATATCCTGGCCGTCCAGAATGACTGTTCCATAGTCGAGTGGAATCAGGCCGGTGATCATATAGAAACAAGTAGTTTTACCCGCGCCATTAGGCCCCAACAGTCCAACCACCTCACCTCGCTGTATGGAAAGGCTGGCGCCGCGCACGACGGGACGTTTTTTGAACCGTTTACCCAAATTTGTCGCGTATAATCCCCGGTCCGCATTTTCGGCGATCAGGCGCGGTCCATCATCGCCGTCCGAATCGGCGGTATTTATGGGCCTCAAGCCGTGGATTTCTATCGGGTCATCTACCATTGTTATTTTCAGAGTCCGGCCTTAGTCGGAAATATTGTCCTTCAGTTTAAATCAGCGATGGTAAAAAAAGGGTTAGTTCTCTTTTTTCTTCTTTTTGCCAAGATTGAAAACGCCACCTACCTGCCCGCCGCCCTGACCAACACAACTGAACATCTTCGAGATGCCGGTGTTCATATTAACTTCGGCTTTACAACCGTCCAGCTGATTGCCGTCACGAGCTATCTTAACGGAACCGGTCAGTGTCGCGATACCGCTTTTCACAGTATAAACGCCGCGGTCCGATGTGGCGCGTTCCTTCGATGTCTTTACGGCAACGTTATCGAAGGCTTCGACCCTGTGAATGGCGCTTTTTCCAGCCTTGTTTTTTTTGAAATAGGCGACGATGACATCCGCGGTCAGTTTTTTGTTATCGCTAAACACCTGGGCGTGTCCACGCGCCACCGCCATTTGTTTGCGTTCCCAATATTCCAGCTGTTCGTCAGCGATCACCTCATCGCTTGACGTCACCAATCGTACTTTTTTGCCCGTCAGAACCAAAATGGCGTTATCGACATCGTAAACGCCACGGTCCCCGTAGGCCGTTTCGCCGGCGGTCACGATGCGCACATTACTGATCGCATCCAGTCTCCATATTTCGCTGCCGCCATCGGGCAGCTTGCGATAAAAGGCATGTAGCTCATCGCCGTGCACCGTGACGTCGCCCCGAATAGCGCGGGCGTTGCCGCGCGCCAGAAAAGTCAGGGTATCCTGCTGCCATTCAATACCTTCATCGGCATATACCTCTATCGGCACATCGGAATCGCCACTGCCAAAGTTCAACCCCTGAGCCAATACCGGTTTCACCAGCAGCCCCACAAACAGGACAAGGCTGAAACCAGTTTTTTGAAAGAACCCTGTCATCATTTTGCCTGCTCTCCCGCGCCCGGATAAATCGTCAACTCGGACTTACCGGTGAAAAAGATCGTCTTGCCCTTATCGACAAGGCGAAACCCTTCGGCCTTCAGGTGCCCGAAAGGCCCCTGGCCCTCGACCGGGACTGACCCGCTTGCCGTCCCCCTGGTCAAGTCGATGTCAGCGCTTTCGGTTCTGAATTCATAACCCGAATCATGAAACAGATTGACCGATTCATTCAGCCTCAGTGTTTCTTTCTCGCGAATATAGATTCCCGTCTTCGCCGTCACCACCAGCCACGACCCGTCATCAAGGGAAATATCAGCCTTGGGCATTTCCAGCTCGACGCTTTTTTCCGCGTTTAACAGGTTTTTGGCGATATCGGCGGTAATCGAAAAAGTCTGTTTTTCCTTGTCGGCTCCCTGAAATCTAGGATTTATCATCGCCGGATCTTCGACATTGCCAACCTGCAGGGCCGTAAAGCCGATACTGAAACGGGTGTCGTTCAGTTTGAGATAAGGCCACACAACCACCAGCACGATCAGCATCAGGGCCATTACCGGCAACAGGACTTTCATCATCGTAACAAAACGCGAATACGCGACGACAGGCTGCCCATGCAATACATTGGGCCTGCCGATTCCCGTAGCGTCGGCTGGACTGGGGGTTGGTTGAGCGCTCATGGTCTGCATCCCATAGGTTCCACTTCAGGCAACACCGGCACGTAAACAGTCATGAACGTGAACAATGCCGACAGGACAGTTCTCATCGACAACAAATAGCGTAGTGATGGCCTTCGTATTCATAATCCTGAGGGCCTCGCTGGCCAGGGCATTCGAGGCGATTGTCGCACCGCCGCTGGTCATGACCTCACCGGTCAGGCGCACTATCAATTCAGGGCTCATGTGACGGCGCAGATCGCCATCGGTGATAATGCCTTGCAGAATTCCCTGTCCATCGACGACGCCCAGGCACCCGAAGCTTTTCGCCGTCATCTCGAGGATCGCCTCCGACATCGCCATGTTGGCAGGGACAAGCGGCAACTCATTACCGCTGTGCATAATGTCGCTAACTTTCAACAGCTGATTACCCAACTTTCCACCCGGGTGAAGGACCTGAAAGTCGTCGGGCGAAAAACCCTTTCGTTCCAGCATGGCGACAGCGATTGCATCGCCCAGGGCAAGCATGGCAGTTGTCGACGTTGTCGGGGCCAGACCCATCGGGCAGGCCTCATTAATTTCAGGCAGCACCAGGGCAACTGTCGCTGCCGTAGCAAGGGCGCTGGGGTTTTTTCCGGTCATGCCGACAAGCGGGATTTCAAAGCGTTTTGTATAGGCGACCAGATCGCCCAACTCCGATGTTTCACCGGAATTCGACAGGGCGACGACCACATCGTCCCCGGTAATCATGCCCAGGTCACCATGACTGGCTTCGGCAGGGTGAACAAAAAACGCCGGTGTGCCGGTGGACGCCAGGGTCGCCGCAATTTTACGCCCTATATGGCCGCTTTTTCCCATGCCCGTGACAACCGCGCGGCCGTTCATGGCCGATAGCAGGTCCAGGGTTTGCGTGAAAGAACCATCCAGGCTTTCCGACAAGATTTGCAGCCCTTCTATTTCCAGGCGCAGGACTCTCCTGGCGGAATCGATCAAGTCTTTCGCCGGTTGAACTTTTGGTGCATTCATCTTTTTGTCATTGTTTCCGAGTGTCTGCGGGAGAATTGAAAAGCCATGCAAATGCCGTGCCCGCAGAGTACTGATTATGGGACCAACACGTTGATTCGTCAATGAAACTGGGGAGAAGACGTCTAGGAAATTTAGTGGTGGAAGATATCCACGTCCAGCCAGCCAGCCAGATCCAGGGCGGCGCGGGTCGGCAGAAAGTCGAAGCAGGCCTCCAGATGATCCATGCGGCCTTCACGCTCCAACATAATGTCCAGGGCTTCGCGCAGGCGATGCAAGTAGAGCACATCCGAGGCCGCATACAGAACCTGTTTTTCGTTCAACTCGGACGCGCCCCAATCCGACGACTGTTGCACCTTCGACAATTCCACGCCCAGCAACTCACGGCATAAATGCTTCAAGCCATGACTTTCGGTATAAGTGCGGGCCAGCATGGAGGCGATTTTTGTGCAGTAGAGGGGGGCGCAATAAACGCCCAGATACTTCGATATAATCGCGATGTCGAAACGGGCGTACTGGAAAATTTTGGTTTTGGACGCATCGTTCAGCAAGGCCTTCAAATTGGGCGCGGCGTAATCATCATCCGCGTCAAACTTGACCAGATGCGCGGTGCCGTCCCCGGCAGACAACTGCACAAGGCACAAGCGGTCCCGGTGATTGTACAGGCCCATCGCTTCGGTATCGACGGCAATGGCGTCGCCAAATTCCAGACCAGCGGGAAGATCGCCGCAGTGAACCTCAATTGTGGCGTCTTTGGCGCTATTTACGTTCATTGTTTTGACTCCCCGGCAACGGGCCAAAAAAGGCTAGCTGGTGCCCAGGAGAGGATACATAGCAGCAAATATTATGTCGTTAAGTCACTGATTTTAAAGAGAAATTTTTCTAATTAAAATATGAATTATCTGTGACATATACTTAAACCTATACTCCACTTGCCCTTGGCAATAAGGGCATACTGACAAACGTAGACGGATTCCGCAAGGCTAGTTATTACTGATCGCAGGGCAATTCGCATGGTTGTGTAACTTGATGTCTGGAAATTTGTTTGTAGTTTGTAGCCCGGCTCCCAGACTGGGAAATTTCCCGATCCGGTAGCCGATCAGTCATTTTGGTATTCCATGAAAGTGTTAACTCAACCATGGAGCAACCAAAGTGAAGATTTAAGACAGGATACCACTACTGTCCCGTAAAAGTATGGGTGCCCTCTTGTAACACACTGTTCTATAAAAGAAAAAGCCGTTTTATGTGCGTCATCGACTTGAACTGCAGAATGAGTTCCAACATGCTCCCCTTTTTGATTCCCGAGGGAAAGAGCCATGTATGCAGGCAAACTCGTTTTCTCGCAGGTTATGGACCACTTGCCCCTGCACGCATTTCGACGGTGCGTGTCGTGTTACCAAGGCGAGCGATATGTAAAGCAGTTCCGTTGTCTCGACCAGTTTTTCGTCATGGCGTTTGCTCAACTAAGTCACCGCGAGAGTCTACGCGACATCTCAGTGTGTCTTCACGCCCAACGGAGCAAGCTTTATCACATGGGAATCCGCTCCGCAGGTGTGGCGCGCAGCACCTTGTCGAGAGCCAACGAACGCCGCGACTGGAATATTTATGCAGACTTCGCCCAAGCTCTGATCCGTATCGCCCGTCCGCTCTATGCCGATGAGGACCTGGGTCTTGATCTTGACAACACTGTCTTTGCGCTCGATGCCTCGACCATTGATCTCTGCCTCTCGGTCTTTCCGTGGGCACTGTTTCGCTCAACCAAATCGGCGGTCAAACTCCATACACTGCTGGACCTACGCGGCAATATCCCGACTTTCATACACATCTCCGATGGCAAGCTGCACGACGTAAACGTTCTCGATATCTTACCGCCGGAGCCGGGTGCCTTCTACATCATGGATCGGGGTTATGTGGATTTCGAACGGCTTTTTGCCCTGCATAGGGCGGGGAGCTTTTTTGTCATTCGGGCCAAATCCAATACCCAGTACCGGCGTCGCTACTCGCAGTCGGTAGACAAGTCAGACGGTCTCCGATGCGATCAGACCATCGTGCTAAGTGGAGTGAATACGGCCACTGGCTATCCACAGCCACTACGGCGCATAAAGTATCACGACAAAAAGACAGGAAAGACCTTCAACTTTCTGACCAACAACTTCGCCATACCAGCGCAGACCGTAGCCGATCTTTACCGTTACCGGTGGCAGGTCGAACTGTTTTTCAAATGGATCAAGCAACATTTGAGAATCAAACAATTCTTTGGGACTTCAGAAAATGCTGTCAAAACTCAAATCTGGATCGCTATCTCCATCTATGTGCTCGTCGCCATCATCAAGAAACGGATCGATATCAAGGCCGATCTTTACACAATTCTACAGATTTTGAGCCTGACCTTGTTCGAGAAAACCCCGCTAATTCAGTTACTTGGCAATGTCGAACACACAATAGAGGAAGATGGCATGCCTAACCAATTGGATTTATTCGGTTATTAACGGGACACTAGTGATCAAAACTTTACTTTTTCACATTGACGACTTTACAGACAAAACCCGCACTCACACCAAGTTCATTAGCAATCTTTGCCATGGTCATACCAGTGGAATGCATAGATACGATTTTCGTCTTCGTCTGATCTGACAACGGTTTTCTTCCCAAACGAACACCCTTTGCTTTTGCTCTTTCTAATCCTGCTTTTACTCGTTGCTGAATGATGCTTCGTTCGAATTCTGCGAATATTCCGCACATAAATGGTGCGCCCGACAGGATTCGAACCCGTGACCCCCAGATTAGGAATCAGGTGCTCTATCCTACTGAGCTACGGGCGCTTGCCAGTGACGGATCATTCTTTACAGCAATCGGGGTCACCGCCGCCTAGAGCATTTCCCGCCGATCAGGAATTCCTTGTTGCCTTCCGGGCCTTTTATCGGACTGTCGGCAATTCCCAAAACAGACCATCCGGGTTGGCTTTCGAGCCAGACCCGGATTTTTTCGCATACCTCGACATGCAATTCCGGTTCGCGCACCACCCCACCCTTGCCGACGCGCCCTTTGCCGACCTCGAACTGCGGTTTGATTAATGCCACCATTCGCGCGTTGTGCGCTGCCAGAGACATTGCCGCTGGAAGCACGGTCTGCAATCCGATAAAACTGGCGTCGCAGACGATCAGGTCAATGGGCTCGGGAATGTTCTCAATCGTTAAATAACGCGCATTGGTGCGTTCCAGAACGACGATGCGGGGATTCTGGCGTAGCTTCCAGGCAAATTGCCCGTGACCGACGTCGACGGCAAACACTTTTGTCGCACCGCCCGAAATCAAAACATCGCTGAACCCACCCGTCGAGGCCCCGACATCCAGACAAGTCATTCCTTGCGGGTCGATGTCAAAAGCCTGCAGCCCTTTTTCCAGCTTCAAGCCCCCGCGTGACACCCAGGGATGGTCCTGTCCCTTGATTTCTATGGGTAATTCTTCGCTGACCTGCTGGCCCGCCTTATCAAGCCTGCGGGTTTCGCTGTAGACTTTCCCGGCCATGATCAGGCCCTGGGCCCTGGAGCGGCTTTCCACAAGCCCGCGATCGACAAGCAATTGATCGAGCCTTCGCTTCGCCGCCTTGCTCATGGGACACCTCAGCCGTGGGCTGTCTCGTCACTTGAGATTGCCTTGCCGCTGCGGCCAATCGCCTTTGACGCCGTTTCAACAATCGCTGGAGCCGTCAGTCCGGATTTTTCATATTGCATATCAGGCTTATCATGATTGATCAGCCTATCTGGCAGGGTCATCACCCGCATTTTAAGCCCCCCATCAAGCAGGCCTTCCTGGGACATGAACGACATGACATGAGCGCCAAAACCGCCCGGAGAACCTTCTTCAATGGTAATCAGGACTTCATGACACGTTGCCAGCTTACGGATCAAATCAAGATCAAGCGGCTTGGCGAAACGGGCGTCGGCGACGGTTACAGAATACCCCTTGGCGGCAAGTTCATCGGCGGCCTTGAGGGATTCCTGCAAGCGTCCGCCCAGGCTCAAAATAGCAATTGTCGAACCTTCACGAACAATACGACCCTTGCCGATTTCCAGAACTTCGCCTCTTGTCGGCATTTCGACGCCGGTGCCGTTTCCACGCGGATAACGCACCGCGCTTGGCAGGTCATTGATCGCCGCGGCAGTCGCCGTCATATGCATCAGTTCGGCTTCGTCCGACGGCGCCATGACGACGATATCCGGCAGGCAGCAAAGATAAACCAGGTCATAAACTCCGGCGTGGGTCGCTCCGTCTGCTCCGACCAGCCCGGCCCGGTCAATGGCAAAACGAACGGGCAGCTTTTGCATGACAACGTCATGAATCAACTGGTCGTACCCCCTTTGCAGGAAGGTCGAATAAATAGCGGCGAAGGGCTTATAACCTTCACTGGCTAAACCCGCCGCAAATGTCACCGCATGTTGTTCGGCGATACCTACATCAAACGTGCGATCCGGGAATTTCTCGCCAAAGATATCCAGGCCGGTACCGGCCGGCATGGCCGCTGTAATAGCTGTAATCTTTTCATCGGCCTCGGCCTCCGCGATCAGGGCGTTGGCGAACACTTTGGTGTAGGACGGCGTGTTGGCGATGCTCTTTTCCTGTTCGCCGGTAACCAGATCAAACTTCGAGACCCCGTGGTATTTATCGCGGGCTTCCTCCGCCGGGCCGTATCCATAGCCCTTTTGTGTCACCACATGCAGCAGGACCGGCCCCGGTTCCTTTTCATCACGCAGATTCTTCAGGACGGGCAAAAGATGATCCAGATTGTGACCGTCAATAGGTCCGACATAAAAGAAACCCAGTTCCTCAAACAATGTGCCGCCGGTAACCATGCCACGGGCGTATTCCTCTGCCCGGCGGGCCGCTTCTTCCAGCCGTGGCGGGAGTTTTTTGGACATTTCCTTGGCGTAGTGGCGGATCGAACGATAGGACTTCGACGAAATCAGTCGCGATAAATATGCGCTCATGGCCCCGACGGGGGGCGCGATGGACATATCGTTATCGTTCAGGATAACGATCAGGCGTGAATCCATTGAACCGGCATTGTTCATGGCTTCATAGGCCATTCCGGCGCTCATCGAGCCATCACCGATAACCGCAATAACGTTGTTGTCATCACCCTTGAAATCCCGGGCGACAGACATCCCCAGCGCTGCTGAAATGGATGTGGAGCTATGCCCCGCGCCAAACGGATCGTATTCGCTTTCGCTGCGCTTGGTGAAACCCGACAGGCCACCGCCCTGCCTGAGAGACAACATCTTGTCGCGCCGACCAGTAAGGATTTTATGGGGATAACACTGGTGTCCCACATCCCAGATCAGGCGGTCTTCGGGGGTGTTAAAGACATGATGCAGGGCGACCGATAGCTCAACAACGCCTAGCGAAGCACCCAGATGGCCCCCGGTAATGGAAACCACGCGCACGGTTTCGCGGCGCACTTCGTCCGCCAGTTGGTTCAGCTGTTCGCCCGTATACTCGCGGATATCCGCGGGTTTCGAGACTGTGTCCAGCAAGGGCGTGTTGTATTTATCGCTCACGTTTTACTACTTTAAGAATTCCGATCGACCACAAACCTAGCCATATTTTTTAGAGAGTCCGCCTTTTCACCAAAAAGATCAAGGTGTTCGCAAGCCTGGGCTACAAGCATCTGCGCCTGTTCGCGTGCCCGTTCTGCCCCAAGTAAAGAAACAAATGTGGCTTTTCCAGCTTCTTCATCCTTGCCTGTCATTTTGCCGACAGTCTTCTCGTCGCCCTCGACATCCAAAAGATCGTCGGCGATCTGGAAGGCCAGCCCCAGATCATGGGCATAGGCGTGCAGGGCGTGACTGGCCCCTTGCGTCGCCTTGCCAAGAACCGCACCAGCCTCGCACGAAACGGCAATTAACATACCCGTTTTCATCCTTTGCAGGCGGGTGATTTCAGGCATGTTGAGGTCACTTTCCTCGGCGATGAGGTCCAGCATCTGGCCACCAACCATGCCTGCCGGTCCGGCCGCCTTGGAAAGCGCCATGACGAGATCGGAACGAACATGGGGATCCGGGTGGGTTTTGTCGTCGGCCAGCACTTCGAACGCCCTGGTCAGCAGAGCGTCGCCAGCCAAAATAGCGGTCGCTTCACCGTATTTGACGTGGCAGGTCGGCTGGCCGCGTCTTAGCTCGTCATCATCCATAGCCGGCAGATCATCATGCACCAGGGAATAACAATGCACCATTTCAATGGCGGCTGCGACCCGCAGGGAACGTTCCGTTTCGACGTTGAAAAGATCAGCCGATGACACGGTCAGAAAGGGCCGGATGCGTTTGCCACCGTCCAACACTGCATAGCGCATGGCCTCAATTAGTTCGGTTTCCGGATCATCATGCATTTCCAGCAAACGTTCCAGGGTAAGGTTAACGGCCTCGGCCGACTTCCTAAGGGTATTCAAGAAATCTGTCACGATAATCAATCCAGGTCTGCTGGTTCCAGCTCCGGATCGCCATTGGCACCCAGAACGACTTTTTCGACCCGTTGCTGGGCTTCCTTCAATTTGCTTTCGCAATGAAGTTTCAGATGCGCGCCACGCTCGTACGCCTTAATCGAGGTATCCAGTTCACCCGACCCATCTTCCAACTCGCGCACGATGTCCTCAAGTTGTTCCAAGGCGTCCTCGAAACTCAGCTTGGCGATATCCGCGGGAATACTGCTTTTAGCCATGTGTCTTTCCACTCTTTAAGCTGGGCCAATCTAAATAGGTTACCCTTATTCAGCAACCGCCAATAATTCACCGACATGCAGGGCCACGCTGGTGGCCAGGGCTTCCAGGTCATAGCCACCTTCCAGCACTGAGACAACCCGGTTGTCACAACACTCGGCGGCGATATTCAATAGTTCCCTCGTAACCCAGCTAATATCACCGTCCAGCAGGTCAAGCTGACATAAGGGATCACTGGTATGGGCGTCAAAACCAGCGGAAATCAATAATATCTCCGGTTTCCAGTTCCTCAAGGCCGGAAAAATCTGATCCTTATATGCTTTACGAAATCGTTCTGACCCGCTGCCGGGTGGCAACTCCACATTCAGAATGTTGTTGTTGGGACCAACATCCGAGTCCGCGCCCGATCCAGGATAGGCAGGCGACTGGTGTGACGAGATATAAAGAAAATCCCTGTAGGGCTCGAACGCGGCCTGGGTGCCGTTGCCATGATGAACGTCAAAATCAACGACGGCAATCCGCTCAACGCCATAAACTTCCTTCGCCTGCATAGCCCCGATGGCGACATTGTTAAACAGGCAAAACCCCATTGCACGGTCAGGTTCCGCATGGTGTCCCGGCGGGCGCAGAGCGCAAAAGGCGTTGGTCGTTTCGCCAACCATAACCGCATCGACAGCCGCACACATACCACCGGCGGCGCGCAGGGCAGCCTCGCCGCTTTTCGGGGACAACACCGTATCGGGATCAATATTATGATGACCGCTTTCGGGTACGGCGTCGAAGATTCCCTGTATCAGCGCTGGCGTGTGAACCCTTTCGATCTGCTTGATCGTCGCCTTGGGCGCGTCCAGGCGGACCAGGGCATTAAAGACTTCGTCTTCCAGGGCTCGCATGACCGAACGCAGGCGATCAGGTCGTTCCGGGTGATAACTTCCCGTATCGTGTTCAACACAGACCGGATGAGTATAGAATTGAGTGCTCATACTGTATTGTGTGCGAAAGGCCGTAGCTTGCCAAGGTGTTCTGAAAAAAGACTAATTCTCCTCGCAAGACGTTGATCGGGAAAAGACTGATGCCCGGGACCGTCAGGGCTGTTGTTCCCGACGAAGACCCGCTGACACGAACCCGCCGGGTGCGTTTCACCACCAACTTTAGTGTTTCAAAACGCAATTTGGCGACCAACCAGAGCGTCATCGTCGAGGAACCCTTGATCCAGCCAGGTTGAGTAGTTATCAATTCTGAGCGTTTGCTTTAATGCAGCTTGATCTACTGCTGTTACAGTGGTTGTCTGCCACCAATTCAAGGAAGGTTTAAGACGATGAATGCCCAAGATGTGCTATCAAAGTTGAAATTTAACGACGACGGACTGATCCCCGCTATTGCGCAGCAACATGACAGTAGCGAGGTGCTGATGATGGCCTGGATGAACGCCGATGCGCTCACCGAGACCCTTAGCACCGGCAGGGTTTGTTATTTCTCCCGTTCGCGTGGAAAGCTGTGGCGCAAAGGTGAAAGTTCCGGCCAGGAACAGGTGCTAAAAGAACTTCGCTGGGATTGCGACGCTGACACCCTGCTTGTGCAGGTCGATCAAAAAGGCGTAGCGTGCCATACAGGGCGTCGGAACTGCTTCTTTAATGCAGTTAGAGACGGCGAAATCACCGCCATCGCCAAACCGGAAATCGATCCCGGCGAACTTTACAAGAAGTAGCCCTCTCCTCTCACCTTTGTCAAAAGCGCAGGAGAATAAAAAATGCCGGACCTGAAGTCCAGCGAGTTTAACAGGGAGACCCAGAGGGGATATGCCTGGGGGAAAACGGAGGAGATAACCGAACAGAAAATGGACCTGAAGACCTCGCACTTATGCGATGAATAGCCATGAATATTGCAAGACAGGAATCTTCAAAAGACTGTTTTCATTGGGGAATGCGCCCCTGGTTTTGGTTAGTCTACGCACCTGATGTGTGCTATCAGGAGCCGGCTTTCAGCGTTGCCCCGGCGGATAACTTTTCCTGCAAGAACTGAAAACCAGATTTCAATCTGATTAAGCCAGGGAGACAAAAATGTACCCCAAGTTGACGTTTACGTAAACTTCCCTCCTTGACTT
>MPLX02169185.1_pt1 | contig 20503 bp, 20 predicted proteins | sample 1617341 | NCBI WGS metagenome assembly MPLX02 (sample SAMN05944804, study PRJNA350692) | marine metagenome | biome: marine; feature: ODZ; material: water; isolation source: 120 m water sample filtered on 0.2 um supor filter | place: Pacific Ocean | collected 2012-04-08 | depth 120m m | reverse complement strand
GGCCTGACTCTTTTGCTCGGCATCCAGGCATTTGTAAACATGGGGGTCGCTGTGGGCTTGCTTCCAACAAAAGGACTGACGCTTCCGTTTATCAGCATGGGCGGGTCGTCGCTGTTGGTCCTGATGCTTTCTATGGGAGTACTGCTGAACATATCAGAACAACCCGTCCAACATTGACGCACGGGCTATGGAAAAAAAAGTCGTCATAGCAGGCGGGGGCACCGGGGGCCACTTGTATCCCGGCATCGCTCTAGCAAAAGCACTTAAGAGGAATGATATGGACATTGAAATCACTTTCGTTGGCACCAAACAGGGTATCGAATCCAAGGTTCTTCCCAGGGAAGGTTTCAATTTAAAAACCATTCTCTCATCTGGTTTATTGGGAAAGAAAGGACTCGGCAGGTGGACTTCATTGTGCAAGCTCCCGATAGGAACGGCGCAGTCAATGTGTTTCCTTATCCGCAACCGCCCCAATCTCGCTGTCGGTGTTGGCGGCTACGCTTCCGCTCCGCTGGTATTTTCAGCATGGTTATTGCGAATTCCAATCCTCATTCACGAACAAAACGCATTTCCTGGCATGGCGAACAAATGGCTGGGAAAAATCGCAGATAAGGTTGCTCTTTCGTTTGAAGAATCGAAACGCTTTTTTCCTGACAACAAGGTGAACGTAACCGGCAACATGATCAGTGAAGAGCTCTGCCGCCCGAGGGAAGAATTCCCGCCGCCTTCAAAAGATCCTTTTGGCATCCTCATTCTTGGAGGCAGTCAGGGGGCGCACTCGATCAACATGGCTATGATTGACGCGCTTGATCTTCTCGCGGACAGGAGAGAAGACATATACATCACTCACCAGACCGGGGAAACTGACTATAAATCTGTCAGGAGCATGTACAAGGCGAAAGGTTTTAAAGCCGATGTTCAGGCATTCATAACGGATATGCCAATGAGATACAGGCTTGCATCCCTTGTCATCTGCAGGTCGGGAGCAACAACGCTGGCTGAAATCACGGCGGCGGGGCGGGTCTCGATTCTGATTCCTTTCCCTCACGCAACCCACAACCACCAGGAACACAACGCTCGTGTTGTCGAAGCCGCCAATGCAGGAGAGTTGATTCTGGACCGCGAGGTTTCCGGTGAACGGCTTGCTCAATCCATCAAGAGGGCAATGGACGAACCGGAACAGATTCAGGAAATGGAAGACAACAGCTACGGACTCGGAAATCGCGAAGCCACTGAAGAGGTACGGAAGGTTTGTATGGAACTGATAGAGAACGCGAGAAAAGCCGCGGGCAATGATAACAAACCCAAGGGAAGATATGTTTTGTCATGTTTCTAGGAAAAACAAAAAGAATCCACTTCATCGGGATAGGAGGCTCGGGTATGAGCGGCATCGCTGAAGTGTTGATCAATCAGGGATATGAAGTGAGTGGATCTGACAGGGCGCAAACCCCTGTGACGGATCACCTCGAACAGCTGGGCGCGAAAATTTTCTTTGATCACGCTACAGAAAATATCGAAAGCTCACAGGTTGTCGTGGCATCCAGCGCCATAGGTTCGGACAACGTCGAAGTGGTCGCGGCAAAGGAACGCATGACCCCGGTTATCCCTCGCGCAGAAATGCTGGCAGAGCTGATGCGTATGAAATATGGCATCGCGATCGCCGGGACTCATGGCAAAACAACCACGACATCGCTGGTATCGACAGTTCTTGCTGGAGGACACCTTGATCCGACTGTGGTCATCGGAGGTCGGCTGAAAAATGTTGGCGGTCACGCCAAGCTGGGTCAAAGCGAATTTCTGGTGGCGGAGGCTGACGAAAGCGATGGATCGTTCATTCGGCTGTCACCCACTATTGCTGTGGTCACAACACTCGATGAAGAACATATGGATTTTTATCTGACTCTAGAAAATATGAAAAACACGTTTCTGGAGTTTATCAACAAAATTCCTTTTTACGGTTCCGCCATCCTCTGTCTGGATGACCCCAACATACAATCGCTGATTCCGAGAGTAGAAAAACGGTACATCACCTATGGTTTAACTTCTCAAGCGGATTACACGGCACGTAACATTTCCATCGAGGGATTGAAAACATATTTCACCGTATACCACCAGGGCAAGGAACTGGGGCGGATACTTTCCGGAGCGCCTGGACAGCACAATGTACTCAACACGCTTGCGGCAGTCGCCGTAGGTATGGAGCTGGACCTCGATTTCCAAAAGGTGGCAAATTCGCTCACACATTTCGCAGGCGTTCAAAGACGTTTCGAGATTGTGGAGCAATCGAACGAACTGACACTGGTAGACGATTACGGGCACCATCCCATAGAAATAACTGCCACTTTAAAAACGGCGAAAGAAACCTGGCCCGACCGAAAGCTCGTCGTCCTGTTTCAGCCTCACAGATATTCGCGGACAAAGTTGCTGATGAAAGATTTCTGGTCTGCTTTCAATGATGCCGACCACTTGCTGGTAATGGATATCTTCCCGGCGGGGGAAGCTCCCATAGAAAACATACACGCGCGTGACCTCGTTGAGGGTGCACGCGAATGCGGACACAAAAATGCGGCCTATGTAGAACATAGAAATGAAGTGAATGAACGATTATCCCATCTCTTGAAACCCGGCGATGTATTGATGACGCTGGGAGCAGGCGATGTATGGAAGCTGGGCAGAGATTTTTTAACGACCCGGTCTTCTGGAAAAAACGATAACTAACCAGAGGAGGAACTCACCCCTATGCTGAGCGGACCTTGGAAACAACGGCTGATACGCTACGCAAATACTGGAACGGACTACCATTCCCCTAAGAGGGATAGTCTGAATTCACCCAGAACTATTCTGGGAAGAAAAATCCTGCAGAGAAAAAATATGAATCCTTCCTTTTCCATCCAAAACAAGATTAAAGGCGAGGTGCGCTATGACGAGATCATGGCTAAATACACCTCAATGCGAATTGGCGGTCCGGCGGATGTATTTGTTCTGCCTGCAAACCTGCGGGACCTGCAAATCATTTTAAAACATCGCGGCAATTGCCCTGTATGGACGCTCGGTGAAGGCACCAACCTGCTCGTGGGTGACCGGGGTATTCGAGGTATCGTGGTGTCACTCAAGAATTGCTTCAAATCGATCAAGCGGCCGGTGTTTTACAAAACTCCCGATGGCAAAGAACGAGCCGTCATTCAGGTGGATGCTGGTGTGAAGCTATCCTACCTTGCCAAGTATGCCGCGCGTCATGGCCTGAAGGGAATTGAATCTCTGGTGGGCATTCCAGGTTCTGTTGGCGGAGCGGTCGTGATGAACGCTGGAGCTGAAGGCACTGAAATTGGACAGGTTCTCCGCAGTGTCAAACGCATCGACCTTGATGGTGAGGTCGAAACTTTTAACAAAGACGAGATAAAGTTCACCTATCGCAAAACCATTTTCCCCTCTGAGGAAGGAATCGTTATCTCAGCGGAACTTGATTTAGAAAAGGGAGAAACATCTGAGGTTCATCGCAAGATGGATGATCATCTTTCACGCAGAAGCTCAACACAGCCGCTGACGATGCCCAACTCTGGGTCAATATTCAAAAACCCGGAAGGCGACAGCGCTGGACGCCTCATTGAATCTTCCGGATTAAAAGGCTGTGGCATGGGTAGAGCGGGTGTTTCCATCAAGCACGCGAACTTTATAGTTAACAAAGGAAACGCTTCGGCCAAGGATGTGATCAAACTGATTGAACATATCCAAACAGTGGTTGAGGAAAAAACGGGGACGAAGCTGGAGCAGGAAATTATATTTATCGGGGAGTAAAGACTGGCTTCCCGTTTACCAAATGTGTAAGAGATCCGTATTCGATCCCGGCCAAAGAGTCCGAACACAAAGGATGGAGGGAGGTACCTTTGTACTGGATCTCCTAAACATGCTTTTAACGACAAACGCTGAATGGAATTGAAAGAAAAAACAATTGGGGTTCTCATGGGCGGTTTATCACCGGAACGAGAAGTTTCACTCACTTCAGGAAAAGCTGTATTGGAAGCGGTGAAAAAAAAAGGCCTAAAGGGTGTGGGAATTGATGTGGACAACAATGTCGCATCTGCCCTGATAAAAAATAAAATTGACCTGGCCTTCATAGCTCTTCATGGAGTTTATGGTGAGGATGGAGCGATTCAAGGACTCCTTGAATACGCAAAGATACCTTATACCGGGTCCGGCATTCTGGGAAGTGCCCTGGCTTATGACAAGGTGAAATCGAAAGAGGTTTTTAAATTGAACAATATTCCCACGGCCGACTATCAGGTTTTTTATCGCAGTCAGAAAAAAAAGCCGCAATGCGCTTTTGATCTGCCTGTAGTCGTGAAGCCATCGAACCAGGGTTCCAGCATAGGCATCAGTATTGTGAGGGAAGAAAAAGAATGGCAACCGGCTATGGGTCTGGCATTCGGTTATGCGGAGGAGGTGCTGGTGGAAAAGTTTATCGACGGCAAGCTATTGGCCATTGGCATGAACGGAGAACAGGCTATGCCCATTGTACACATCCGGCCAAAATCCGGGTTTTATGATTACGAAGCCAAATACACTAGCGGAAAAACAGATTATATCTGTCCTGCCGACCTCAGCCCGATGGAAACTCAACGCTGTCAAGGCATAGCGGCCAAGGTTTATCAAGCCCTGCGAGGAAGCGGTATGCCAAGGGTTGATGTGATACTGGACTCCGAAGGCACACCGCATGTCCTTGAAATGAACACTATCCCGGGCATGACTTCGACAAGCCTTTTACCTATGGCGGCAAAGGAATCAGGAATGGAGTTTGAGGACCTGGTGATTGAAATTTTGAAGTCGGCACAACTTGATTACAGTGAATAAGGATTCATCATGGGTTTAGCTGTATTAGAACAAAGAAAACCGGGCACGGCCTTGAAGAAAGGGCGAACGTACCAGCTCAAAGGCCGAAAGAAAAAAGGACCTGCCGGTGGAAAATCGAGACAAAAAAATTTCGATTTCGATTTAGGCGCTGTTCTGAAGATGTTGGCAGAAGGAACCGCCAAAGCCATCCTGATAGCCGCGTGCTCCTACGGTATTTTGGCAGGTTACCGATTTGTAACCAGTTCGCCTCATTTCAATGTCAATCAGGTGAACTGGGTTGGTCAACAACGTTTATCCAATGCGGACCTGACTTCCTGGGTGGGGCCGATAGTTGGGGGAAATATTTTTCAACTGGATCTCAATGCGGTTTCAGTAAAACTGGCGGAGCATCCCTGGGTGCAAACAGCCTCGGCAAGAAGGATTTTTCCTCAGGGTATCCACATAGAGCTAAAGGAGCGGGTTCCGTTCGCAAGAATCCAGCTGGATGAGGTTTATATCATGGATAATTACGGGATTCTGCTTGGCCCTGAGGAAAAAAATTTTAATGACCTTCCTCTCATCACAGGCATTCAGGAAAAAAATCCGCAACTGGGACAAAACGCCGCTAACGAGGAAATCATTCGCGGATTAAAATCGATGTACTACTTCAACCGATTGCCCATATTCAAAAAGAACCCAATCGACACGGTGCGTATCAGCAATCGGTCAAGAATAACATTCGTTACTCAAAATAGAGGTATGGAAGTACATATGCGACCGGGCACGGCAGAGGAGAGTTTCAAAAACCTGATGCTCGTATTGGAAACGATAGGAGAAAATGAAAAAGATCTGAGCTATATCGACCTTTCATTCAAAGACAAGATTGTGGTTAAGCATCATAAAAAAGTTAAAAGAAATTCTCAAAAAACTAAAAAAGCATAACCTGGAGAGGGAGAGGACATATGTCCAAGAAAAATGATTACATAGTTGGTCTCGATATTGGAACCACAAAAATCTGTTGCATCATCGGTGAGGTGGGTCATGACGGCCAGGTCGATATCATCGGACTGGGCCAGTATCCTTCTCGTGGACTGCGTAAGGGAGTGGTGGTTAATATCGATGGCACGGTGGAGTCCATCAAAAACGCAGTCGAAGAAGCTGAACTAATGGCAGGCTGTGAAATCGATTCCGTCTTTGTCGGAATCGCCGGCGGTCATATAAACAGCTTGAACAGCCACGGTATCATTGCCGCCAAGAGCAAAGAGATATCTCAAAAAGATATTGACCGTGTTATAGACGCGGCAAAGGCCATCGCTATTCCGCTGGACCGGGAAGTTATTCATGTTCTGCCTCAGGAATATATTGTGGACAGTCAGGACGGAATCAAAACTCCTCTAGGCATGTCGGGAGTGCGGCTGGAAGCCAAGGTTCACATCGTCACGGCCGCAGTCACCTCGGCACAGAACATCGTCCGCTGTGTTAACAAGGCGGGGCTGGGAGTTCAGGATATCGTGCTGGAACAGTTGGCGTCCAGCGAATCGGTACTGTCCTCCGATGAAAAGGAACTGGGTGCCGCGATGATCGACATCGGCGGAGGAACTTCTGACCTGGCTGTTTTTTATCAGGGATCAATCAAGCACACTTCGGTACTCACCATCGCTGGCGCGCAAATGACAAATGACATCGCCATTGGATTGCGCACTCCGAACCAGGAAGCGGAGAAAATTAAACACAGCTACGGTTGTGCTCTTGCCGCGTTGATCGGAGAAGATGAGACTATCGAAGTTCCCAGTTTGGGTGGACGTGAAACGCGCACTGTGTCTCGACAAATTTTAAGTGAAATTCTGGAAGCACGGGCAAGGGAAATGTTCGAAATTCTCAATCATGAAATCAATGTTTCAGGATACCGCGATATCGTTTCATCTGGCATCGTGCTGACAGGGGGTGCCGCGAGCTTGCCGGGAATGGGAGAACTCGGAGAAGAAATTTTTCAACTTCCTGTTCGCATCGGAACCCCATCCAGACTGGGCGGGCTTGCGGATGTAGTAGGCAGTCCAATGTATGCAACGAGTACAGGACTTATTCAATATGGCATGAAGAGTTACAAATCAGGAACGACCCGTGAGTTACAGGGACGACACTTGTTTGACAAAATTTTCAGTCGGATGAAAGACTGGGCCGAAGAATTCTTTTAATTGATTTGGAGGGAATCATGAGTCTAATAGAGTTTGAAACAAAAAATGAGTATAACGCTTCTATCAAAGTTATAGGGGTAGGAGGCGGGGGAACCAACGCGGTCAATTCTATGGTACGCAACCATATTATGGGAGTAGAGTTCATTGTCGCTAACACAGACATCCAATCGTTGGAGTCATCCCCTTGTCCGGATAAAATCCAATTGGGGGGCGAACTTACGCGTGGACTCGGTGCAGGTTCAAATCCGGACACGGGTCAACTTGCCGCTCAGGAAAGTGAAGAACATATCCGCGACATGCTCAACGGAGCCGACATGGTGTTCATCACTGCGGGAATGGGTGGAGGAACCGGAACGGGTGGCGCACCAACCATTGCCCGTATAGCTCGCGAGGTGGGCGCGCTCACTGTAGGAATCGTGACCAAACCGTTTTCTTTTGAAGGAAAAAAACGGATGGTACAAGCGGAAGCAGGCATTAAAGAATTAAAAGAAGCCATTGATACTCTCATCGTAATTCCCAATCAAAAACTATTGAGTTTCGTTGGCAAGCAAACTTCATTCACCGGCGCGTTCTCCATTGTCGATGATGTCCTGCAACAAGCGGTATGCAGTATCTCCGACCTCATCGTTATTCCCGGTCTGGTCAATCTTGACTTCGCAGATGTAAAAACCATTATGGGAGATATGGGCAAAGCGCTTATGGGAAGCGGTATCGCCGCAGGCGAAAACCGAGCAGTCGAAGCCGCGGAAAAAGCCGTCTCCAGTCCACTACTCGATGATGCTACTGTCCATGGCGCCCGGGGAATTCTCATCAACGTCACCGGCGGTGAAGACATGACAATCCACGAAGTCAACGAAGCCGCAGAGCTTATTCAGAAAAACACCCACGATGACGCGAACATCATCTTCGGCTCGGTGATCAATGACAATATGGAAGGCCAGATGCGTGTCACGGTAATCGCGACTGGGTTCGAATCGCCAGTGGAAACTGAACAACCAGTACAAAAACCAGAAATAAAAAAACTTGACCAGACAAAGGCTGAACCGATGCGCAAAGCAGTTGGTGACGACGGGTATCGCCATCTCAGAAGTCTGGCCCATGAATTTAAAGAGGAGAATCCAGATTCAATCAACGCCTCGACTAATTTCGACATTCCAACGTTTCTGAGAAAACACGCGGACTAAAAAATATCGCCTCATGACCCCCTCCAGGCATGAGGCGGTATGATGCCCTGTCAACGCGAACTTCCGTTGACGCGCCAATTGTAGTTCATGTAGGAAATATGCAGGCCGAAATTGCCCACCGCCTGCCCGTCTTTCGCCGAAACGTAGGGGCGGATGAATTTCAACACTCCGCCCCGTGACTCAAAATCATTTTCAAACCAGTCGAAGATTTTGGAAAGGAAAACCTTTTTGCCTCCGGTATCCACCCTCATCCCCTTCCCCGGATTTGCCAGAAACCCCTTCATCTGAGCATCAAGTTGTTCGCTGAGCCGTTCGGCTTTATATACATCCGTCGCAAGGTCAGGGCAACTCACAGAAGCACAAACAATCGCCACATGAATCCGCGGCTCGCCCATTTTCCGTAAAATTTCATGTTCGATTTCATGCAAAGTGTATTCTTTGCCGCCAACCATTCCCGCGTTACGTTTCCAGACGGATTTAAATAAACTGCCGACGTCCTTGATACTTTCCAGCGGATAATTATCCGTCACCATTTTCACCGCGAATACGTTGTACACGTTTATCCAGAACGCCAGCCTGTCTTCATGCGTTTTGAGCCGCGCGGGTGAAAATGATTTCAATCCCTCAATCAACCGGGAGAATGCGGGGTCCGTTTTCAACTTTTCGTAATTAACAGTATTCAGCCGAACCCCGTCTATGGTGCCGGGAGCCACACATTTTTTCAGCAGGACATCCCAGTCGGAAAAATCATATGACTGTTCCGGGCTGTTGCCAGGTGCCTGTGCCAGAGCCAAGGTTGGCGCAGATATTGCGAGTATCATCACCAGCATGAATCGCAGTCTGAATAATTCTCTGATCTGCCAACACTTGAATTTCCATAAACAGGTTATAGCTGATAAAATGTTCATCTTAAAAGACACTCACAATTGAATTGAACAGCTGACTTGACTTACAGCTTCATATTATTAGTATAACCCGAAGTGCTTGACTTACATTTCTTTCAGTATTTTTTTTGCTGGCGATATAAAAATGAATTCACCCGCTACAGAATCGGGTTCCACCCCTGACCCAAGGGACCTGCTTTATGTTTCCGATCTCGACGGAACACTCCTTGATGAAAATGGACAGCTCCCTCAAGATTCGATACGCAGACTCAACCGGCTCATCGACAAGGGACTCAATTTTACCATCGCCACAGCACGCAATTATGACTCGGCCTATCCTCTCCTGCGCGGACTCAACCTCAAGCACCCTGTCATCCTGTTCAATGGAGTGTACCTGACCGAGTTGCATACCGGGGCCAATATTTTTTTCTCCGATTTTATTTCCCGGGAGATTATCAATACCATGATGACCTTGGTCGAACCTCGTGGAATCGATCCTTTCATATACACCTATGGCGAAAAGCACCGGGTCTATTTCAGGAGCGCCAGCAACCAGGGAGCCCAGGCCTACATCGACAGCCTGGCGGATGACGAGCGCATGCAGAAAGTTGAAGAGTTTGTCTTCTGCCAATCCGAGCGAGTCTCAGGGTTCCTGTTAATCGATACCGGAGTAGCACTGGAACCGGTATATAATGAACTGCGTTCCTTATACGTAGACGAGCTCAATATTTATTTTGCGCAAGACGTCTCCAATACCGGATTCCACTGGCTACAGATTTTTCATCAGGAAGCCAATAAAGGAAAAATGCTCAAGCGAATGGCCAGGCACCTCGGTATTTCCCTGTCTGAGACGGTGGTTTTTGGCGATTACCTGAACGATCTGGATATGTTCAAAGTGTCAGGACACGCCATCGCCGTGGAAAACGCTCTGCCGGAAGTAAAGTCCGCCGCCGGGCAGGTCATTGCCAGCAATACCGATCAAGGGGTGATCACCTATCTCGAGTCGCTCTTCGACTGAAAACTGATATAATGAAATATCGTCAATAAACGTGGAAAACGAAATGTCCGACACCGAACAGCCCAGGGAAGCAGATGAACCCATTTACCAGCGGGATAGAACCGCGAAAGAACCTGTAGCGCCCGATGCAGGGGCAGAAAAAAAAGCAAAGCTTAAGGTGAAACCTAAAAAGCGAAAAGCTTTCGTCCCGAAAAAACTGGTCAGGACATCCAGTAGACAGCAGGAATACCGCGTGCGCCAGATACGTGTTTCCAGTCAGGAGTCCGCGAAGCTGTTCTGGCAAACTCTCGTAGACTTCCAGAAAGAACTGGCAGAAGAAGTGGAAGATCTCGACAAAGCATTCCATGACCGGGAGAAAGTGGAAAACTATTTCGCGCGAGTCGCGAAGAAATACAGTATTTGTTCAAGCAAAGCTTTGGGCGGCGACATCGACTGGATATATCAGGGAATGAATGTGCAGGAAGAACTCATGACTCAGGAGCTGATCGATAGCATCGTTAAGACGGAAAAACATGTCATACCCGAACCGATCAAAACGCGACTGGGCTATCACATCATCCTCGTGTGCGAAGATAGAGACAGAATAGAAGAAGAAAAACCCAAGGCCTCCCCCACCCCAACCGCCGCCCCTGCGGGAACGAATATTCCTACTTAATTGAAGGGGTTAAATCCATTCTTGACTTTATTTGGCCCGCGCCGAGTGGGCTAAAACTCTATATCTTTACCCATTTTGTCGCGCAGGATGAGTTCGGCGGGGGTGTAATATTTTTTCGTAGTATTACACTTTTTGCAGGATGGAACCACATTGCCTTTGCCACTTTGACCGCCTCTGGCAATAGGCACGATATGATCCATCGTCAGGCTGGCGGGTTCAAACTTGCCGCCGCAATAGTGACAGATTCCTTTGGCGATTTTCTCTTTCCACCATTGCGACTGACGCAGTTTTCTTCCCTTGGCTTTTTCTTTGCGGAAACGTTTTTCGCCCCCGGCTTCACTTTTCATGTTCATTAATTATGTAGCCCTAAAATATACATTTACCAATCACCGACTTTTAAACAAGGGTTCTGTGATTGCAAGTTTTAGAAGCTCCTTTAAGGAGCTTCTGCCGCCCGGTTCGCCCAGGCAGACTTTATAAGTATTGACGGATCGCTGTTGAGCCGAACCGCGCGAACTGTTCCCGAGATACTCCCCTGTGGATACCAGTGGATATCGCCTGCGTCGAATTCGAATCCAAGCGCGCCGGAAAGCCGCGTTTTACTGGTCCAGAAACAACTGCCGTAACCAAATTCGAAAATCGGGTCGATATGCAGGGTAAAGGTTTTCCCCCGCGATTGAAAGGGTAGTGCGAATTCGTACAGACTTTGTATCTCGAGTTTACTCGGAAGCCGCCAGTCGGAAACGCCACCAAGCTTTTGCTGGTTCAATTTTTCTATGTAATCGCTGGCATCGTACCAGCTTATATAGTTCCCCGTTTCGCGATAGGCATAACCCTCCTGCCACATCAGCCCTGTCAGGGTATCTGTGATGGTTCCGTTATCATTGTCTATGAAACGTTGCCCGGACATAGAAAGTTTTTACTTAGCTGGTTTCTTAGTAGCACTTCCTTTTTCGCCACCCGCCCTTTCTCTCTGGTAGTGAGTCTTTGGTGTCTCTTTAGTCGGTTCCGGTTTCGTTTCAGGCAACCGGGGCAGGCCTTTCTTGCATAATTTATTATCAAAACACTGCGAGCACCCTCCTTTGTCTCCACAAACATAGCTCCCGTCATGTGAAGGACAGCTATGCAGGATGTGACATGGTTGGTCATGGGCTTGCGCGCCAGAAACCAGATAAAAAACAAAGATAAATGTAAGACTTATAATAGTACGCATATTTCCATTAATAAGTGTGGGTTTGTATTTACCCAATTCCCAGCACCCGTTGGGCACCTGCTGGCCCTCCAGTCATATAAGCTTTAAGGTAGGCTGGACGGGCATTGGGCGGTTTGTCAGTCAAGTTTGCCCAATAAATTGGGCGGCTACAAAAACCAAACCCCGTTTCTATCCTGTCAGGGTTTTAGCGGGTTGAAACTCATAACTGCATTCTTCCGTTCCATCTGGCTCCATCGGATAGCTGTGGCAGAGAAACGGTTTTGCTTCTGGGTCTTTGTGGACTCTGCACTGGCTTTCCGGTCCGAGTTGCTGACAGGGAATATTTATCGCGTAGAACAACTGATTCCGCTCTACATCCTCACCCACAACACAGATACCACGATAGCTGAGATAAAGCTCCAGCTCTTTTCTACTCCTGTGTTGCCTGAGAGTCTCATCCCGGATGACAGTGATGTTGACCGTCTTGCAACATTCACCGCATTGATCACATTCCCCGATTCGTTCAACAAAGTTCATCGCTCAAAGTTCCCGGCTCATTTCTTCTGTCTGGCCTTGGCTTTTCTCTTTGGTGCTTCGTAATGGGCGCGGACGGTGGTATGGATTCCGCCACGAACATTGAAGTCGCCCACCACCTCCATCCATCGGGGTTTGCACGCCTTGACCAGATGGTCAAGGATATCATTGATCACTTTTTCGTGAAAGGCCCCTTCGTCCCGGAACGACCAAAGATACAGCTTCAACGATTTCAATTCAATACATAGTTTGTCTGGAACGTAGGTGATTTCCAGTTCCGCGAAATCGGGTTGTCCGGTCTTTGGACAAAGGCAGGTGAACTCCGGACACTCTAGTTCGATCTGGTAATCCCGTTCAGGATGCGAATTCTTAAAGGTTTCCAGTTTATTAGATGATTGTTTTTTCATGGGTTAAAGTTTTTTTAATGTTTTTTTTAGGGTGGACCTTGCTTTTGCTTTTTCAGATTTTATGATACTGTTAGCACTCTTCCAAAGGGAGTGCCAATATCCCAAACAGAGTGTTCTTACAGGCCCTTGAATACGATGAAACCTCTTAATTCGTAAAGGTTTATGGATATTCCGGTCGATCTGTACCCTAGATCGGCGGGAGATTATTAATTTCAACATAGTTTATCATTTTTTTCACCAAGGAGTAGAGAATGAATATCAGACCGTTGCAAGACCGCATTTTAGTACAACCCATCTTGGAAAAGGAAGTCCGCAAGGGCGGAATTATTATTCCTGACTCAGCCAAGGAAAAGCCTATTGAAGGCCGTGTCAAAGCTGTTGGCAAAGGCAAAATTGGCGAAGATGGCAAGGCTATCAAATTGGAGATCAAAGTAGGTGACAAAGTTCTATACAGCAAGTATGGCGGCACAGAAATTAAAATTGACGGGGAAGATTACCTTCTTATGAGAGAAGACGATGTTCTAGGCGTGATCGAAAAATAACTCAGCGTCATTAAAACACCCGTAGAAAAACAAATTTTTAAATACACCTATTTTCATTAAATAAAAGGAGTACTGTTTCAATGGCTAAACAAATCACTTATGACGAGCAGGCAAGACACAAGATTATGGATGGAGTCAACCAACTGGCTAACACGGTTAAGCTGACTTTGGGACCCAAAGGTCGCAATGTTGTCATCGACAAAAAATTCGGCTCTCCAACCATCACTAAAGATGGCGTGACCGTAGCGAAAGAAATCGAACTGGCTGACCCGTTTGAAAACATGGGCGCGCAGATGGTCAACGAAGTTGCCAGCAAAACCAGTGACAACGCGGGTGACGGCACCACCACAGCAACGGTTCTGGCGCAGGCCATTTTCCGTGAAGGTATGAAAAACGTAACTGCTGGCGCGAATCCAATGGATATCAAACGAGGTATCGAAGCCGCTGTCGACGCTCTTATCCCTGAAATCCAGAAGCTCGCCAAACCGACCAAGGATAAAAAGGAAATCGCGCAGATCGGCACCATCTCTGCTAACAGCGACGTAGCTATCGGAGAGATCATCGCCGAGGCAATGGATAAAGTGGGCAAAGACGGAGTTATTACGGTTGAAGAAGCTAAGAGCATGGACACTTCTCTGGAAATCGTTGAGGGTATGCAGTTTGACCGCGGTTACCTGTCCCCTTACTTCGTGACAGACGCTGAGCGTATGGAAGCGATTCTGGAAGATGCTTATATTCTTCTGCATGAGAAAAAAATCTCTAACATGAAAGACATGCTCCCGTTACTGGAGAAGATCGCCAAGGGCGGCAAGCCACTGGTTATTCTCGCTGAAGATGTTGACGGCGAAGCATTGGCCACATTGGTTGTTAACAAACTGCGCGGCACCCTGAATATATGTGCTATCAAAGCGCCTGGTTTTGGTGACCGCAGAAAAGAAATGCTCAATGATATCGCCATTCTCACTGGCGGAACGGTCATCACCGAAGACATTGGCGTGAAGCTGGAAAATGTTGACGTTAAAGATCTTGGCCGTGCCAAGCGAATCACGGTTGACAAGGAAAACACCGTCATCGTCGATGGAAAAGGAAAAGCCTCTGACATTCAGGGTCGCGTAAAACAAATTCGCAACCAGATCGAAGAGACCACCTCCGATTATGACCGTGAAAAATTGCAGGAGCGACTCGCCAAGCTGGTCGGTGGTGTTGCCATCATCAAAGTTGGCGCGGCCACGGAAACAGAGATGAAAGAAAAGAAAGCCCGCGTAGAGGATGCTCTGCACGCTACCCGAGCGGCTGTTGAAGAAGGAATCATCCCTGGCGGCGGTGTTGCTCTGCTCAGAGCGGCACCTGCTCTGGACAAAATCAAAGGCGACCACGATTTTCTGTTGGGTGTCAAAATCATAAGAAGGTCTATCGAAGAGCCAATTCGCCAAATCGCCAACAATGCGGGTGAAGAAGGAACCGTTATCGTAGAGAAAGTTAAAACTCTCAAAGGGAATAACGGCTACGATGCGCGAACCGGGAATTACGTTGACATGATCAAATCTGGAATCATTGATCCTGCGAAAGTTGCCCGCACGGCACTGCAGAATGCTTCAAGTATTTCCGGCCTGCTCCTGACCACAGAAGCCATGATCACCGACCTTCCTGAAGAAAAGGAGGAACATTCTCACGGTCCTGCCGGCGGCGGCATGGGTGGAATGGGCGGCATGGGTGGAATGGGTGGTATGCCCGGCATGATGTAACGATTGCCCGGTTTAAGTCTGAAACACCAAACCCCGGCCTGACGGCCGGGGTTTTTTTTTGCATGTTCATTCTCCCTTATCCTTTACATAAAAAACACCCTGTATTGAGGGTTGCAAATAGACCTTGATCTTCTTTACACTTACACTAGGGATCGGCCCGCACAGAAGCGTAACAGGCAAGTATTCATCCTAGAGGCTAAAAATGAAAATTCTTGGAATGATTCTCGCTGGAGGAGAAGGCAGTCGTCTGTTTCCCTTAACCAAGGAACGGGCCAAACCGGCTGTTCCCTTTGGCGGAAAATACAGGCTGGTCGACTTCGTCTTAAGCAATCTGGTCAATTCAGATATCCTCTCGGTGTATGTTCTCACCCAATTCAAGTCTCAATCGCTGACAGAACATCTGCATGAGGGGTGGCGTTTCAGCTCTCTTCTGCCTGACCATTTTATTTTACCGGTTCCGGCTCAGCAGAGAAAAGGGGCCAGTTGGTATCAGGGAACGGCAGACGCTATCTATCAAAACATCAATCTATTCGAAGATACTGACTTCGATCTCATCGCCATATTTGGAGCGGACCATATCTACCGTATGGACATAAGGCAAATGATCGAATTTCATCAGCGAAAAAAAGCGGATATGACGGTGTCGACACTCCCCGTTCCTCTTTCTGAAGCCCGTTCCTTGGGCGTGGTCGAAGTTGATCCCAAGCAGGCGATTATCGGATTCAAAGAAAAACCCAAGAGCCCAAAGTGCATCCCCGGTCGCCCCAATGAAGCTTATGCTTCTATGGGCAATTATATTTTCAACAAAGATTTTCTGGTCAATGCCCTTTACGAAGATGCCCGGCGTGATAACTCATCGCATGATTTTGGCAAAGACATTCTCCCGCGAGTGTTTAAAACTTCGCGGGTTTATGCCTACGACTTTCGTTCCAACCGTGTTCCGGGGGCAAGCAGGAAGGAAAGGGGATACTGGCGTGATGTAGGAACCATCAAGGCATTCTGGGAAGCCAACATGGACTTAAGAAACATGACCCCAACGTTCAATCTTTATAATAATAAATGGCCCATAAAATCTTCTCCCTTTGAAGGCCCTCCGGCAAAGTTCATTTTCAATGATGATGACCGTAGTGGCCAAGCCATCAACAGTACCGTATCCGAAGGCTGTATTATCAGTGGTGGAAGGATTCAGGACTCGGTGATCGGACGCAACGTGGTCATTCACAGTGGAGCGACCATCGCCAATTCTTTGATTATGGATGAAGTAACTATCGGAAAAAACTGCAAGATCAACATGGCCATTATCGACAAGCACGTTGATATTCCCGCTGGCACCACCATTGGATTTGACCTGAAGGAAGACAAGAAGCGGTATTATGTGGATAAAGAATCCGGAATTGTCATTCTCACCAAAAATTTTAAATTCCCCAAAAAATGAAACGAGTCACTCCCGGTCTTGAACGACTGTTGGCCGATCCCGAAAAATATCTTCGTGGAAGCACCTTGGGCCTGGTGGTGAACCAAACCAGCCTGACGGGTGACGGAAGTTCTTCAATCACTCAATTTCGCGACAACGACAGATTCAAATTGAGCGCCCTGTTCGCGCCTGAGCACGGACTTTATGGTGTGGATCAGGATATGGCGCACATCGCCGATGAAACTGACCCGGCTTCAGGTCTGCCGGTAAAAAGCCTCTATGGGTCTGATACCTCTTCCCTCACCCCGCCTCTTGATCTTTTAAACGACATCGACAATCTGGTTTTTGACATTCAGGATGTAGGCTCGCGTTATTACACTTTCATCTATACACTGGCCAATTGCATGCAAACCTGCGCTGAGTCAAATACGCGTATGATCGTATGCGACCGCCCTAATCCAATCAATGGTATTACGGTTGAGGGCAATTTAGTCAGAGAAGAGTTTCGATCGTTTGTCGGCCAATACCCGCTTCCCAACCGCCACGGGATGACGGTGGGAGAGCTGGCAGAGTTTTTCAATAATCAATTCGGCATTAAATGTGATTTAAAAATAATCCCGATGAAAGGTTGGGATCGATCCATGTGGTACGACCAGACCGGCCTCCCGTGGGTGGCTCCATCACCCAACATGCCTGCTCTGTCTACAGCCACCGTCTACCCCGGAATGTGCCTGTTTGAAGGCACTCTTCTTTCAGAAGGGCGCGGGACGACTCTTCCTTTTGAGCAAATCGGCGCACCCTACATAAAGGCGGAAGCGCTCGCCAAAATGCTTAATGAAGAAAGCCTTCCCGGCCTGTTTTTCCGGCCCCAGTATTTTAAACCGCAGTTCCAGAAATGGAGCGGTAAGGTGTGCGGAGGCGTTCAGCTTCATGTCACAGACAGGGATAAGTTCAAGCCATTTTTCACCAGTATCGCCTTACTGTATACCGTCAAGAAGCTCTACCCAGATGACTTTTCTTGGCGAACAGAAACTTATGAGTTTGTCAGTGACCGATTGGCCATCGACCTGCTCTACGGTAACCCTGCCCTGCGTGAAGGAGTCGAGTCTTCCACCTTGTCGCTGACTGATCTGGAATCTGTCTGGAAAGAAGAAACTGCGGAATTTTTATCTCAGCGTGAAGCGTGTCTCATTTATTGACCCCGCCCCCCATTCAAACCAATTCAGGAGGGCAAACCTCAATTATTCAGATGCTATACCCATAGGAGTGCGTCTGGACACTGTGATTGAGGCCACAGTCATTTTTTCATAAACTGCCTCTTAGACTTCGTCAAACTAAAGTTATTTTCTTTCCAAGGTGAAAAATGATCCTGTCAAACTGGGAAAAGCTCTGATATTGCGCCTGTTAAATTGACTAACAGATTTAGAGGATCTGCCCGTCAATATTTCAGCAGACCCCCCTCTTTACAACGAACCAAGGGGCACGCCCGTAGTACATTAATAAATAATGCACTAACCTGACAAGCAGATAGTTTTATATAAACACAAAATATGAAAAAAATGAGTGCTACCCATTGACAAAACAGCAACCGGTCCCTATATTTCACGTTTTGGTAGGCTAAAGGACTTATGAATTTAAAGGAAAATCTCCTTTCAGACATGAAAGGAGCGCTTAGGGCAAAGGAATCTCTGAAGCTCAACACCATACGCGGTCTGATCTCCGAAATCAAGAATCGGGAAATAGACCTCCGCCATGAGCTTGGAGATGACGAGGTCATCTCCATCATCTCCACCCAGATCAAAAAACGTAAAGAAGCCGCCGCCCTGTTCAAAAAGGGAGGACGCGATGACCTCTTTGAGAAGGAAAACCAGGAATTGGTCATCCTTCAGGAATATCTGCCTGAACAAGTTTCAGAAGACGAATTGCGGACGCGGGTTCAGGAGGTGGTCAAGGAACTTGGCGTTGTAGAGATGAAAGACCTCGGAAGAGTGATGAAAGCAATTATCCCTGAATTTAAGGGGCGGGCGGACAACGGGCAAATTAAAAACCTGGTTGCCGAATGTCTGGATCAATAACCAGTACCATCCACCAGCAGAAGCGAATCCAACAGTACCCGATAAGCTAAAAATTAAATTTCAGACCTGAGATTACGAGCCACATGATGTTCGTACTCCAAGCCTGACACCAGCGACTAAAGGCCTTCTTGAAACATTATATCCCTGACCATTTGATCGAAGAAATCCGCTCACGGAGCGATATTCTGGAAGTCGTTTCTGCGAACCTTATTCTGAAAAAGAGCGGACAGAACTACAAGGGGCTTTGTCCGTTTCATTCAGAAAAAACTCCATCATTTACCGTCAGCCCTGAAAAACAGATTTACCATTGTTTCGGTTGCGGCGCCGGAGGAAATGTTTTCAAGTTTATTATGGAAATGGAAGACCTGTCCTTCCTTGATGTGGTTAAAAAACTGGCCGGCAAATGCGGCGTTGAGTTGCCTAATTCTAAATCTGGTAAATCCAATGCCAGGCAAAATGAGCGGGAAATGCTCCTTAGCATCAATGAAAAAGCACGAGCCTATTTCGCCCGGTTACTAAAAGATGACGAAGGGGGGCGAGCGGCAAGGGAGTACCTGAAGTCTAGGAATTTCTATGACGAAAATTTACTAGCCGAATACGGAATTGGCTGGGCGGCTCCAGGGTGGAAAGACATCCTGATCCACCTGCAAAACAAGGAAAAATGTTCCCGCACAGGCCTGTTACGAGCGGGACTCATCAAACAAAAGGAAGGGGCGGAAGAAGGAAACTGTTATGACCGTTTTCGCGGGCGAATTATGTTTCCCTTCAAAGACATTCATGGTAGCCTGATAGCTTTTGCCGGAAGAGTCATCGGTGATGATGAACCCAAATATCTGAACTCGCCGGAAACGCCTCTATACGTTAAAGGCAAACATTTATTTGGACTCGACCGGGCAAGGGAGGCGATTCGAAAGCAGAACCGGGTGCTTATTATGGAAGGCTATTTCGATCAGATGCGTGCCCGCCAACACGGTATCAGAAATACCGTAGCAACTTGTGGTACCGCCCTGACTCCAGCGCAGGCAACCCTGCTTAAAAATCACACAAACAGGACAACGCTTATTTTTGACAGTGATTCGGCGGGTCAGGCGGCAGCGGAAAGAGGATTTGGTGTGCTTTTGGAAGAAGGTTTGAGTGTCGAAGTACTATCACTCCCAAAAGGACACGATCCGGATTCATACATTCAACAGTTTGGGCCTGAAAAGTTTTTAGAAGAATTGAAGAACGCCCGGCCATTTGTTGAATCATACATTATAAATACTATTGAAAGTGGAGACATATCCACTCCAGCAGGCAAAATGGAGGTCGTCAACATTGTTTTACCCCTGTTGACCCGGATAAAAAACACGGTCGAGCGTTCCGAATGGGTACGCGTTCTGACGGAACGAGCGGAATTGGATGATCAGGCCATTCTTGCGGAATTAAAAAATGCGATAAAGCAAGACCGAAATGTAGCCAGGCCACCTACTCAAACAGATGAACGCCCAAGCAAACAAAATCCGGAGCTATATATAGTCCACTTGATGTTGGCCGATAAAAAATTAGCCCTGCAAGTAAAAAACGAGCTCCCGACCGACAAATTCGAGGACTCAAACCTTCGTCAAATTATTGAGTTGTTTTACCAACTGATCGATGAGGGATGTGAATTGAGAGTTGACCTAGCCATTGACCGTGTGAAAGAGCCAGCGACAAAAACACTATTGAGTAAAATTGGAGTAGAACCGATTCCATTTGATGATCAGGAACGATCAACAAATGATTGCATTCAGGCTATAAACAAAAGGTCGCTTGATCTCAAAATTGAGGAAATCAAAAAACAACGAAACGAAGC
>MPLX02088239.1_pt1 | contig 20511 bp, 20 predicted proteins | sample 1617341 | NCBI WGS metagenome assembly MPLX02 (sample SAMN05944804, study PRJNA350692) | marine metagenome | biome: marine; feature: ODZ; material: water; isolation source: 120 m water sample filtered on 0.2 um supor filter | place: Pacific Ocean | collected 2012-04-08 | depth 120m m | reverse complement strand
TGGGAATTCAGCTGGCCCTAACCAGGCGTAACACCGATTTTCACACTCAGGTTCGGAAGATGCTCTATAGGGGTTGGCGTATGGGCCAGAATTGCACGAGGCAGTTTTTCGAGCTTTTCCAGACCATTCCCCACGATCAGGTCCTCATTAGGGCAAACCCCGCGTTAACAAAAAGACCCAGCGAGGTCGCGGTGAGTAAAACAAGCGTGATTCTGATGAACAGGCGCTCCGTGATTCGCGACGCCAGGATTCGGCCAGCCAGTATTCCGACTAATGTCGCCGGTATGAGCGCAGCGGTGACTTTTAATGTAGCAGGACTCACCCCGACCATTAAAGCCTGTAATGTAATTGCTACCGGATAGGAAAATACAAAAAGGGCCAGGATTGTCGCCCGAATCGTCTCTGGTGTGACACCTAAACGAACCATCCGGGCGACAGGCAGTGGACCCGGTATTGCAAGACTCGCATTCATGATTCCGGCCATTATGCCGACTGTCAGGTCTCTCACTGTACTCGAAGCACGAGGCAGCATGGTCGCACGACCGCCGACCCGGCCCGTTATGAACAGGACAGATATCATAACAACCAGTCCAGTCAGAACTTTCAGCAGAATCAGATCAATAACTAGAAAAATCACGACACCCAGGGGTATACCCACACCCGACCCAATCACAAATAATCTGAGTAGGCGCCGATCCACAAATGATCGCAATGATGGCACCAGAATCAGAGCGATCAGTAGACTCAGCATGATAGCAACTTGAATCGCACTACTGCTGTTCAACGCAATCAGCAGAACTGATACAGAGATTAAGCCAAAACCAAACCCAGTCGCAGTCTGTACGAGAGCAGCGCAGAAAACGGCAAAATGCAGAAGAATCCAGTAGCTTTCCGGCACAATGAATAGTCGCTCTTAATATTGGGCTCTACCGCCTGATACATCAAAACAGGCCCCAGTGGAATAACTGCAGGCCGGACTCGCCACGAAGGCCACCATGTCGGCTACCTCTTCGACCTGGCATAGACGGCCCATCAGGGTCCTTTTCTTGATCCCCGCGATATAGTCATCACTCATCTCTTTCATCAAATCAGTTTTGGCAAGTGTCGGGGTAATACTGTTGGCAGTGATACCAAATGATGCCAACTCGCTGGAAATGCCCTTCATGAATCCAATGACACCGGCCTTGGCTGCATTGTAGGCACTGACGTTGGCGATCCCTTCTTTACCGGCCTGGCTGGCAATGCTGACAATACGTCCGTATCCAGCTTGTTTCATATGTGGCACGATGGCACGCGTACATAGAAAGACTGCCGTCAGATCGACCCCAATCACTCTCTCCCAGTTTTCCAGTGGATACTCCTCAACTGGCACCTGGGGACCGTTTATACCCGCATTGTTGACCAATATATGGATCTGCCCTGCCGTTGCTTGTGCCGACTCGACAGCTGATTGAATCGCATCCCGGTCGGTGACGTCGATCCGTTCAACCCCGAGAAACCTTTTGTCACCCACGATTGGGGACGGTTCCTGATCCCAGCCAAACACGCGAACACCGCGTTGCATTAAACGCTCGGAAATCGCCAGCCCGAAGCCTCTGGCAGCCCCCGTCACTATGGCCACCTGACCTATCATACTGTTATCGCTCATCAGCTTTATCCGTTCTGAAGTGTCTCCGGTTAAGCGAAAGAATATCATTCCACCTTATCGGCGACCCTGGATTACGATTGAGATACCGGGTATCTTGATCACTGGCTGAAACACGGAAATACCTAAACCTATGCGACCGCGCCTGTGGAATCCGGAAATGGAACTGATGTCGCACTCCGAAACGCGGGCGTTACAGCTTGTCAAGCTCAAGTCCCTCCTCAATCGGGTCTATGAACAATCACCCTATTATCGGGACAAATTTGATAGAGCCGGTGTTAATCCGCAGAACCTGAAAAGCCTGGAGCACTACCAGGACTACCCATTTTTCGATAAAGACGAAGAGCGTGCCAGCCAGGAGGCTTCCAGGGAGACAGAGGGACACACGTTTGGTCTGCATATCACCTGCAATCCAAGATCTGTTAACCGCGTGTCATCTTCCTCCGGAACCACCGGATCACCAACTTATAGCGGCTTTACCCTAAAAGACCGTGAAATCACCAATGACAACCAGGCCCGTGCCCTAGTTCGCCTCGGCATAGAACCCGGTGATGTGGTCATGCACGCCAGTGTACTCTCGATGTGGATCGCCGGTATCCCGGGTGTTGATTCAATGATGGCCTATGGCGTCTGCCTGGTGCCAGTCGGCGCCCTCAGCGGGGTTGAACGGGTCGCGCAGATCGCTCGCGATACCCGGCCCAAATCGATGAAATGCACGGTTTCCTTTGCTCAGTATCTGGCCAAACACATGGAAGAGCGCACCGGCATTGATCCCGCGACACTTGGTCTTGAAAAAGTCGTGGTATTCGGGGAACCGGGCGGCTCAATACCGCAGATCTACGAACCTCTGGAAAAAAGTTTTGGCGGCGCGATGGTACACGACATCATGGGAGCAACCGGCTGCCACAGCCCGACCGGCATTTCCTGCGAAGAGCACAACGGCATTCATTTCTATGCCGAGGACAACGCCATGTTCGAGATCTGCGATCCTGAATCGCTCCAGTCCCTGCCCATTGAGGACGGTGTTGAAGGAGAGATCGTGTTTACGGGCCTAGAGCGGGAGTGCGGGCCGCTGATCCGCTGGCGAGACAAGGATATCATTCAGGTCACTACCGAACCGTGCCGTTGCGGTCGCCCTGGACCGCGTATGCTGTTCAAGGGCCGTGTCGACGACATGCTGCTGGTTAAAGGTGTCAATGTATTTCCCAACGCCGTCCGCGATGTCATCAATAAAACCTCAAACCTTACAACCGGCAACATTCGAATCGTCAAATCCAGCCCAGGTCCGGTAGTCCCGGCACCGGTACTCGTAAAAGTCGAAGTCAAAGCGGGCTTGCCGGATCAAAAAAAACAGACGCTTGCGGGTGATCTCGACAATGCCATCCACCACCAGCTTCGGTTTCGGGCTACATTCAAGTTTATCGACGAAGGCGAGTTTGAGCTATTAAAAGGTGCGACCGGAAAAACCCGCCTGGTTGAGGAGGCAAACCAATGAGTGCACAGGAGCGCGTTCTGTACGAAATCCGGGACCACGTCGGTGTGATCACGCTAAACAGACCTGAAGTGCTGAATGCCTTTGATCGGGACATGTATGATGGTGTTAACCACGCGCTGCAACTCTTCCGTGACGACAGTACTGCCTATGTCGGTGTTTTACAGGCGGCGGGAGACCGCGCATTTTCTGCGGGTGCCGACGTCAAGGCGATCGCGGCAGACATGAAGGCCGGTGCCTTTGAAGGTTACAGCCCACTGATCAGCGACGATGACATGGTGACCGCAAAACCACTCATTGCTGCAGTCCATGGGCACTGTATTGGCGAAGGCGTGAATCTCATGCTCGCCTGCGACCTGGTTGTGGCTGACGAAACGGTCAAAGTGGCCGTGTCCGAGGCCCGGATCGGGATCAATGCTGTGGACATCCCTCTTAAACTTGCCCGCAAGATCGGCTATGCCAAGGCTTTCGCGCTGCTCGTACCGGGTGACGCTAAGGACTCCGCTTGGTGCCAGGCAGCTGGGCTGGTGGAGATCGTCACGCCAGTGGGCGAGGCACAGTCCCGCGCATTCGAACTCGCGACAGAAATCGTACAGAGCTGCGCACCCCTGGCAGTACAGGCCCAAAAGGAAACACTCTGGCGAGCTGTATTTGAAGGCGAAGCAGCAGGCCGACGTGCGGGTATGAACTGGCGCGAACTCACCCGATCCTCTCAGGACTACGCTGAAGGCCAGAAGGCTTTTATTGAAAAACGAAGCCCTGTTTTTAAAGGTCAGTGAACGTGGCCTGTGTAACCATCTGAACCATGTTTGAGCGAACACTTTTTGCCGAGGAACACGAGATCTTTCGTAGATCAGTCGCTCATTTTGTTGATGAACACATCGTACCCCATCACCCGCGGTGGGAAAAAGAAGGTCAAGTCAGCCGGGAGGTCTGGCATGAAGCCGGCCAGGATGGCCTGCTGTGCCCCACCATACCCGAACAATACGGGGGTGCAGGCACCGACTTTCTGTTCAGCGTCGTGATTCTGGAAGAACTGGCACGAGCCGGCACGATGGGACCTGGGTTTTCGCTGCACTCCGATATTGTCGCCCCGTACCTGCTTCACTACGGTTCCGAATACCTAAAAGCAAACTGGTTGCCCAAGATGGCCGCCGGTGAGGCGATTGGCGCGATTGCAATGACAGAACCCTCAGCCGGATCCGACCTGCAGAACATCCGGACTACCGCCCGGCGGGATGGGGACGACTTCATAGTCTCCGGTCAGAAAGTATTTATCACCAACGGTCAACTCTGTGACATCGTGATCACCGTCTGCAAAACTGATCCCGACGCTGGCGCCTCAGGCACCAGCCTGATCCTGGTGGAAACCGATCGACCCGGATTCGAACGTGGCCGTAACCTGGACAAAATCGGATGGAAGGCGCAGGACACCTCGGAGCTTTTCTTCGACAACGTTCGTGTACCCGTGGCAAATCTCGTCGGTGAGACGGGTCGAGGATTTATCCAGCTTATGGAACAGCTGCCCCAGGAGCGCCTACTACAAGCAATCCGCGCAGTCGCGACTGTCGAGGCCGCACTGGAATGGACTGTCGAGTACACCTCAGAACGAAAAGCCTTCGGCCAGTCGATCTCAAACTTTCAGAACACGCGGTTTACGCTCGCAGACGTAAAGTCGAAAACAGTGATGCTCCGGGTTTTTGTGGATCGCTGTATACAGATGCACCTCGAAGGAAAGCTCGATGCAGTTGACGCCGCCATCACCAAACTGCTCGCCTCAGAGATGCTTTGCGAACTGCTGGATGACTGCCTGCAGTTGTTCGGCGGTTACGGCTATATGTGGGAATATCCTATCGCTCGAGCCTGGGCTGACGCTCGAATGAGCCGCATCGCAGGTGGTACCTGTGAAATCATGCGGGAAATCATCGGCCGCAGCCTGGTCGGCAAGATTTAGTGCTGAATCGCCAGTAACACGCGATTAGATAATCGGCAAACCTCGCTGAGCGGGGTTTTCTTTGACCCGGGTCGGCGCCTGCCAAAGGCAGCCGGTAACAAAGCACTATAGACTGTAAAATGTGTATGAGCGAACCGCACCCAAGGCTCTTGATCGTGCGGTGGAACCCGAACTGACACTGACTGGAGTTACGCAATGGCCCTTGGCATATTGGCAATTGGCGGATATCTGCCAAAAGCGCGTCTGCAGCGTACAGACATTGCAAACGCGAACGCCTGGTTCAACCCCGCGCTTAAAGGCTTGGCCAAGGGTGAACGAACCATGGCCAACTGGGATGAAGACAGTGTCACGATGGCTGTGGAGGCAGGGCGGGACTGCCTGACTGGTATTGACCGCAATATTGTCGCGGGTATTTATATGGCATCGACCAGTTTTCCATTTCAAGACCGGCAAAATGCCGGGATTGTTGCCGATGCACTCAATCTATCCACTCGAATCCAGACTCTGGACATCTCATCGTCGCAACGGGCCGGTAGTTCTGCCCTGTTGACCGCATTACAGTCTGTTCACAGTGCTGAAGGGCCGATTCTGGTTTCAGCCAGTGAAAAACGCCGTACTCGCGCTGCCAGCCCGCTCGAATTGACCACCGGCGATGGTGCAGCGGCTGTTCTGGTCGGTGAAGGGGAACCGGTCGCCCGCTATATTGGAGGACATACAGAGGCTGTTGATTTTGTCGACCATTTTCGCGGTGAAGGTGAGGCCTTTGACTACAGCTGGGAAGAACGGTGGGTGCGCGATGAGGGTTACATGAAGATCGCGCCAAATGCTATCAACAACCTGCTGGATAAAGTCGGTGTTTCAGCACAGGACATCGACAGATTTTGCTTTCCCGTTGCCATGCGCCGAGCGGCCTCGGGTCTTGCACGCAAGATCGGGATTGCAGAAAACGCCGTGGCGGATAACTTACAAAGCAATTGCGGCGAGACCGGTAGTGCCCATTCCCTCGTGCTGCTGGTGCATGCCCTGGAGCAGGCCAAACCGGGTGAGAAAATTCTGGTCGCAGGTTTTGGCCAGGGCTGCGATGTTCTGCTGTTTGAAGCCACCGAGGCAATCAAGACGGCAGGTGATCGGCTGGCTATCGGTGGACATCTTGCTCACGGCCGAGCAGAGAACCGATACACACGCTATCTTTCATTCAACAACCTGTTAACAATGGAACGCGGCATCCGGGCAGAAGTCGATAAACAGACCGGGTTAAGTACGCTGTACCGAAACAAGGGAATGTCACAGAAACTGCTGGGCGGACAGTGCTCGGAATGCGGCACCTGCCAGTTCCCCAAATCGAAAATCTGTGTCAACCCGGACTGTGGTGCGATCGATAGCCAGGCAGATGAGCCCTTTGCCGACAAAGCGGCAAAACTCAATTCCTATACCGCTGATCGCTTGACTTATTCCCCCGATCCCCCAACCTATTTCGGCATGGTACAGTTTGCGGGTGGCGGTCGGATGATGAGTGATCTCACCGACATTGACCCAGACATTGAACTAGAGGTAGGGATTTCCATGCGGATGGTGTTCCGAGTAAAGGACTACGATATGCTACGTGGCTTCCGCCGCTACTTCTGGAAAGCAACTCCGCAAAACGATACACACTGAGGAGACTCAACAATGGCATCAGGCATCAAAGACAAGGTCGCAATTCTGGGCATGGGATGCTCCAAATTTGGCGAGCGCTGGAACGACAATGCTGAAGACTTAATGGTCGAGGCTTACGCCGAAGCCCTGGAAGACAGTGGTATCGAGACAAGCCAAATCGAAGCTGCCTGGCTGGGCACTGCCATCGAGGAGCAGCATGTCGGCAAGTCGGGCATCCCGCTGGCAATGGCGCTTCGACTTCCCTACATCCCTGTGACGCGAGTGGAGAACTTCTGTGCCAGCGGCACCGAAGCATTCCGCGGTGCAGTCTATGCCGTAGCTTCCGGGGCCTGCGATATAGCACTCGCTCTTGGCGTTGAAAAACTCAAAGACACCGGTTACGGCGGACTGCCACAGCGAGGCCGCGGCTCTGTCAATGATCTATTTTGGGCAAATGCATCGGCACCGGGCTCATTCGCCCAACTGGCAACTGCATACTCGGCAAAACACAAGATTCCAGCTGAGGATCTGAAACGGGCGATGGCCCATGTCTCGGTAAAAAGCCATGACAACGGGTCGCGTAACCCTAAAGCACACCTTCGCAACAAGATTGACGAAGATAAGGTCATGAATGCGCCCATGATCGCCGAACCGCTGGGTCTTTTTGACTGTTGCGGCGTAAGTGATGGTGCGGCGTGCGCTATCGTCACCCGGCCGGATATCGCTCGAGGACTGGGCAAGAAAGACCTGGTTACGGTAAAAGCCCTGCAGCTGGCGGTTTCCAACGGCACCGAATCACAACACAATTCCTGGGACGGCAGCTACTTTGCCACTACCCGTAAAGCTGCCGAACGATCTTATCAGGAGGCCGGTATCACCAAACCGCGGGATCAGATCAGCATGTTTGAGGTTCACGACTGCTTCTCGATTACCGAGGTCATCACCATGGAGGATCTTTACATCTCCTCAGAAGGCGCCGCTGTCAAAGACATCATGGACGGTTTTTATGATGCCGACGGCAAAGTGCCCTGCCAGATCGATGGCGGCTTGAAATGCTTTGGACATCCCATCGGCGCCTCGGGCCTGCGAATGATCTACGAGATGTACCTGCAGATGAATGGCCGAGCCGGAGAACGACAACGCGAGCAGGACCCAGTGCTGGGCATGACCCATAACCTCGGTGGCTATCCACACCAGAATGTCTCCTCCATCACGATCGTCGGCAAGGAAGGTGCCTAACACCAGTTAGATCTGATCTTTTTAAGGATGAACCGAATATGAAAATGAAAGCCGCTGTACTGTACGAACCAAACAAACCCATGGTCGTGGAAACCATAGAACTGGAGGAACCCAAAGAGGGTGAAGTGCTGGTTCGCATTGTTGCAGCAGGTGTCTGTTATTCCGATTACCACATCATGTTGGGCGAATGGACTCACCTCCTGCCTGTTGTACTCGGGCATGAAGGCGCCGGCGTGGTCGAGCAAGTGGGGCCTGGTGTCTCACGACTTACACCGGGCCAGTCGGTCATCCTGAATTTTCGTGCTAACTGTGGGACTTGCCACTACTGCATCATCGGTCGCCCGGTGCTGTGTAACGGCGTGGATGCTCCCAGGAATACGATGTTCGATGGCAGTAGTCGCTTGAGCAAGGACGGCAAGACGATTCACCATTTTGCGCGTACATCATGCTTTGCCGAATACGCGGTTGTTCCCGAATCTGGCGCTGTCGCGATTCGCGCCGATATGCCGTTGGATAAAGCCTGTCTCGTTGGCTGTTCGGTGATGACCGGTGTTGGCGCCGTCATCAATACCGCCAAGATCGAAGCCGGCTCATCAGTAGCGGTCATCGGCTGCGGTGGTATCGGTCTCAACGCCGTACAGGGTGCCGCGTTGGGAGGTGCCAATCAGATCATCGCGGTCGACGTGCTCGATAACAAACTCGAATATGCCAAGACATTCGGCGCCACCGATATGATCAATGCCAGCAACGGCGATGCCGTAGCCCAGGTCATGGAACTGACTGGCCGTGGTGTCGATTATGCTTTCGAAGCGATCGGCAACACCCACACCATCCACCAGGCCTACGAGATGCTGGCACCTGGAGGTACCGCGGTAGTGGTCGGTATGGCCCCTGAAAACGATGAGGTCTCGATCAACGCACTGTCATTTCCCCGAACAGAGAAATCAATTGTAGGCTCCTGGTACGGCGGTGCACGGCCCTGGGTTGACCTGCCCCGAATCAGCGATCTTTACCTGAACGGCAAACTGAAAATCGACCCCATGATCAGCCGTACTTATGGACTTGATGAGATCAACACCGCTTACGACGCACTTGCAGCTGGGGAAGTCGCGCGCAGCATTATCGTATTTGAATGACCACCTGCGGTGATCCCGCGATCCAAGGTGATGGGCGCTGCACGCCCACTAATCTGCTGAAATAGGCTATAGCGGCGGCCGTAAGCTGCCGACTGGATTGGCTTTTTCAAACGCAAGGGCAGCACGCAGTACCAGAGCATCACTGCCAAGCGGACCCACGATCTGCAACCCAATCGGTCCACCAGCAGTACTGAACCCACACGGTACCGAGATTGCCGGCTGGCCGGTGAGATCAAATGGCGCAACAGTCGCCATAAACTCACCATCGCTACTCTCACGGTGTGGGGGCTGGTCATGTCCAACTGGGAACGGGGCGCAAGTCAGCGTCGGCGCGACGAGAAGATCATACTTCTGATGGAAGGCTGCCATGCGTGCGCGTAACTCAATTCGCCCGGCTTCGCCATCGAGAAAATCCACTGCACCCATCGCATCACCCCGATTGGCACAGCGCAGCAGGGCTGCATTAGTCAACTTTCTTGCTTTTACACCCAGACGTCTGCGAATGCGAGCAGCTATCGGATCACATACCACATCAGAAAGCGCATAGGCAGAACTGAGATTAAGCTGTACCCTGGAGACAATGGCACCCAGGTCTGCAAAAATCTTCCTGCTGCGCGCCGTAACCTGACGGACATCATCATCCACTCGAGCAACACCGAGATCAGGCGAAAACCCGATTTTCAAACCCTTCACACCTCGGCCCAGTTGGGACAGCACATTGGGTGCTGCCTCCTGTATTGCATAACCATCCCGAGCATCACCACCTGCCATCACACTGAAAGCAAGGGCTGCATCCCGCACCGTGCGGGTGAGTGGTCCACAATGCTCCATCATCATCATCGGACTGGCAGGCCACACAGGGACGCGGCCAAACGAGGGCTTAAATCCCACCACACTGCAAAAACTGGCGGGTCCACGTATAGAACCGCCTGAGTCGGTACCCGTGGCTATGGCAACCATCCCGCTTGATACAGCCGCACCTGCCCCACCGCTCGAACCACCGGGAGTCCAGTCAAGATTCCAGGGATTGTGCGTAACGCCATGCAGTTCACTTTCAGTGATTCCGCGCCATGCGTATTCCGGGGTTTCGGTCTTGCCCAGTATGACCGCACCGTGGGCCTTGAGCCGTTCAACCACGATCGCATCGACAGACCAGGATCCACTGGCGTTAATCGCGAGTGAGCCATTCAGGGTTGGCCAGTCTTTTGTTTCGGTGACATCCTTGATAGCGGTCGGCACACCGTCAAGGAGTCCGCATGGAGTACCTTTAGCCCAGCGTGCCGCGGAAGCCTGGGCACGACGACGGGCGCGTCTTCTGTCAATCAGCCGCCACGCATTAAGACGGCCCTCGCACTCATCTATCCGACCCAGAACAGCATCGAGTACCTCAAGCGGTGAGAAACGGCCCGTCTTGTATCCTCTGGTGAGTTCGAAAGCACTCTTATAGGTCAGATCTTTCAATACGTACTCCTCGCTTGCGCGACTCGCAACTGTCTGAATCCCCCATCGAACGGTCTGCGCTTTCTAAGCGGGCCGATCCCCATTAACTGTCACCCGGTGCATGTATCGGCGCTGGCCGTGATAATCGTTCAATGCGTAATGCTGTACACAACGGTTGTCCCAGATCGCCACCGAACCCTTTTCCCAGTGAAACCGGCACGTGAATTCGGGCCTTGTGGCTTGTTCATAAAGATACTCAAGCAACGGGTTACTCTCTGCCACGGTCATGTTTTCAAAGCGAACTGTAAATGCGCGGTTAACAAAAACACTCTTGCGGCCTGTCTCGGGGTGGGTACGGACTACGGGATGCAGGTTTTCGACAGCAGGTTTACGCATGGCCTCCTCAGACAACTTGGTCGAGCGGGTCATATTACGTTTTTCAGCCTCAACCCGATCGGACAAAGTGTGATCAGAATGCACTGCCCGAAGCCCGTTCAACAGTTGCTGAAACCCGGTCGACAACCCTTCAAAGGCAAGTTCCTGGTTGGCAAACAGCGTGTCCCCACCAACGGCCGGAACATCAATTGCATAGAGAATTGAACCTAACGCAGGCCGTTCCAGAAATGTAATATCCGAATGCCAGACCCCGCCGATATTGTGTTCGGCATCTGCTTCCTTAACGATGGGCAGTATTTCCGGATGTCCCTCCAGCGGCACGTACTGAGGATGTACATTGAGCGTACCAAACCTGCGTCCGAATGACTTATGGCTTTCCAGGCTCAGCGCCTGGTCACGAAAGAAGACTACGTGATGATCAAGAAACGCCCGGTGAATCTCGCTGAAGGTAGCGTCATCACAATCTGCAAGGTCTACGCCTGAAATCTCAGCGCCAACAGCACTGCTGAGTGGTCTGACCTTAATCAACTGGTAACACGAGCCACCAATGTCATTCACGCCGTGCTCTCCGAGTCTACTGTCACAACAGCCAACATGTTTTGAGTGCATTTTAGATGAAGATAGTCTACGCCCACTCCAGTCAGCCACCAAACCCAGTAATTCGTGATCAGGATCAGAATAACGTCAAAACATCACACTAACAGAGGCTTTATACTTTTGTTTTAAGTACCGCATCTGACCAGCCCGACAATATGTCGTCCACACAGCATACGAATAACAAGCGTAAACCAAGTGACTACGACGTACTGATCGTTGGTGCGGGGTTTTCTGGGCTCTACTTGCTGCACCGACTGCGTGGATCAGGTTTCAGGGTCCGGGTTGTCGACCGGGCATCCGACGTTGGGGGAACTTGGTATTGGAACCGCTACCCCGGTGCACGATGTGATGTTGAAAGCATGCAGTACGCCTACAGTTTCTGTCCGGAACTCGAACAGGAGTGGGTATGGACCGAAAAATATGCGACACAACCCGAAATACTCAGCTACGCACGTCACGTTGCAGAGCGTTTTGATCTAAGACGGGACATTGAACTCAATACCACCATAACGTCGGCCGCATTCGACGAATCCAGGCATCGGTGGCTCGCTGAAACCAGTGACGGTCGAGCAATATCCGCAGACTTCTGTATCATGGCCACCGGTTGTTTATCAACCACGAACACACCGAAGTTTGAGGGACAGGATTCTTTTGCTGGCCCGGTCTACCACACCGGAGAGTGGCCCCATGAGACGGTAGATTTCAAGGGCCAGCGGGTCGGCGTAATTGGAACGGGTTCCTCGGCAATACAGGCAATTCCTCTCATTGCTGAACAAGCCGAACATCTCTATGTTTTTCAGCGCACCCCCCATTACACGGTACCTGCGTGGAATCGAATGCTTGAAAGCGATCCAGCGTCAAACGAATCGGGAAGAAAAGCCTACGGCTATGACGCAGACCTTACCATCGAGGAGATAAAGGCCGATTACGCCGGTCTTCGCAAGCGTGCCCGCAAGATGTTTAATGCACTCGCATTCATCCCTAACCGCAAGTCAGCCCTGGAAGTCGATGCATTCGAACGGCAGGTCGAGTACGAAGGATTCTGGCAACGCGGTGGTGTCGTGTTTCTGGGTGCCTATACCGACCTCGCTAAAAGCCTTGAGGCCAATGAGACAGCAGCCGAGTTCGTACGCGAGAAAATCCGGCAGATTGTCAAAGACCCGGTGGTTGCCGAAACTCTGGTGCCCACCTACACCATTGGCTGTAAGCGACTCGCCGTTGATACCAACTACTACGAAACCTACAACCGATCCAATGTTACGCTGGTGGATGTAGGTCAGTCCCCCATTCAGAGAATTACACAACAAGGCGTCTATGCACTGGACCAGGAATACAACCTCGATTCCTTGATCATGGCGACTGGATTTGACGCCATGACCGGCACCCTGCTCAAAATCGACATCCGGGGTCGTGACGGTCTCACGCTTAAAGAAAAATGGGCAGAGGGACCCAAGGGGTATCTTGGGCTGGGAATCTCCGGATTTCCTAACTTTTTTATGATTACAGGCCCCGGCAGCCCGTCCGTACTCACCAACATGATGCAGTCGATCGAGCAGCACGTGGACTGGGTCGTCGCATGTCTGGAATACCTCAGAACCCACAATATTGCAGCCATTGAGGCAACCCAGTCAGCCGAGGATGACTGGGTTGCACACAATGACGCCATGGCTGACGACCACATGCGAAATTCCTGCAGTTCCTGGTACGTGGGTGGCAACATTGAAGGCAAGCCACGGGTGTTCATGCCCTACGTCGGCGGATTTCCGCTTTACGTCGAAAAATGCAACGAGGTTGCCACACAGAATTACCTTGGATTCACACTGACCCCGTAAACCTGGCTAAGCCCATTCGGCATATACTCAGCGCATGGCGACAACGGCTCAGCCTGCTTCTTTTACCTGGTTCTGCCAATACACCTGGCAGAGTGCTTCCAAGAATACACTCTGGTGTCTTGCCGGTTGTTCGATCGGCGACTGGGGCACCATTCTTTTCTTTCAGCTGACTGGCATTACCTGGTCTACGCTGGCCATCATGTTGATGGCGATCGTCAATGGCATACTGACTTCAATCGCACTCGAAACCATCATCCTGTCCCGACAGATGATCATCGCTGCTGCATTTAAGACAGCTATTGGAATGTCGCTCATCTCAATGCTATCCATGGAGATCGCTATGAATCTGGTCGACGTTGCAATCACAGGGGGCGCGACGCTAACTTGGTGGATATTGCCGATCATGTTCGCAGCAGGCTTTATGGCCGCGGTCCCGTACAACTACTGGAGACTCAAGGCCTTCGGTAAGGCCTGTCACTGAGACCGTTTTGCAGCCCACGTGAGCAGTCATTTTCACGGCATAAGATAACCATCGACGACGAAAGTCGTGACCAAACGTTTTCGATATCTCAGTCCCGAAAGCGAAATGACTCTGGCAGAGGGTCTTGAAGAATATACGTCAACCTATATTCGCCAGATATCCGTATTATTCAAACCGCAGGCACGCACTTCGATCAAAACCTCGCCTGGGCCAGGCTTGGGAGTTGGATAGTCGGAAAGAATCTCCAACTTGTCCAGCCCACCATGTCCCGTCAGGACCACAGCGTTCATGGTCTCTGTAATCATTCGACCATTTTGCTTACGGTCTGTTCAAAATAGGTCAGCGCCGGTTCGTTTCGCCCATAGGTCAGGTGTGACTGTGCGCCGGAGTCGAAGCCGAACTGTATGCCTTCACCGGTTGGAAAATCCTCATCCGACACCGTACGGATCACGAGTTCAAGATTACGCTCCCAATGCGCTCGGGCACTCTCACTGACAGTGGGCTCCGGTACCAGAAAATCCAAAACAATCACGGACCGATCAACCGCATTGTTCATGGGATAGATCCGCCAGATTTCCAGGTGGTCGGCTTGAACCACAAAAACAGTGTTCGGAAAGAGCACATAAACCAGGGCGGTATGTGTTACAAGGTCCCATTGGGCCTCAGGCCGATCACGCAACGATTCGATGCTTCGCCGCGGATAAGTAACCCGCAAATGAGGCCCGAAGGAATGAAACAAACACAGGTTACTGAAGAATATCGGCGAGATGGAATTCTTGTGCAGCACGCCAAAGTGATAAGGTTCAAGGAAAGTATCGATAACGAGTTTCCAGTTCATCTTGAGATGAAGCGCGCGCGACGCATACTGATGATAGCTCGCTACGTCGTAGCTGCGTAATTCAGCTCCTAGTCCCTCCAGTTGACTATCTATATCGATTTTGGTCGATGCTTCACTGGTTAGAACCGGTGTCGCAGATGCCCATATCATGCCGTCTGATTCTGTTACGGGCAAAGGAATCAGACTGCAAGCGGGCCTGTCTATACCGGGAAAACTTTGCTTGTCCGGGATACCCACAAGCTTGCCGCTGGTATCGTAGTTCCAACCGTGATACGGGCAGCGGAATCGTTTTCTGGTATTGCCGTGACCCTCCGCGACCCGGGCACCCCGATGCCTGCAAACATTCATAAATGCTCTAACCTTCCTATCCTCCCCACGGACAATCAACTGGGGGATACCGGTATGGTCACAAGTCAGAAAGTCTCCCGGTTCGGGCAACTGACATGATAACCCGACCAATAACGGTCGCTGTCGAAAGAGCACTTCGAGTTCCTTCGATAATCGGTCGGTGGATGTATAGTTACTCACGGGATTGGCATAGATTTCATCCGCGAGTTGCGTGGTTCCTGCATCAATGTGCTGCAGAATCTCATGCACCAGGATTGTCTGAAGATTTTGATCCATCAATAGTTTGGGCTGAGCCACCTATGCCGAGTTAAACAGGTTACAGCACCCCCTCAATACATTGACCACCTAGTGTAGCGATGTTATGAGCGCGTGTTTACTATCACCGATTCTCAGCTGCCAAGCGACCAGCGAGTCAGCCGGCGGCCGGCATGATTGACCAGCGTGTGTAAAGTAATCGTCAGAGCCGCCAGAGCAAACAATGCTGCAAACATCAGGTCTATTTTTACGCGTCCGTTGGCGAGTAGCATCAGGTAGCCCAACCCACGGGAAGCACCGACCCACTCGCCAATCACGGCACCGATTGGCGCGTAAACAGCCGCCAGCCTGAGACCTGAAGCGAGTGAAGGCAGTGCCGCAGGCACCTGAATTTGGAACAATGTCCGGCTGGTGGATGCATTCATGGTTAGCGCAAGATCAAGATATCCCCGGGGGGTGTTGCGCAGTCCGTCGTAGAACGTCGACGCAACGGGAAAGTAGATGATCAGCAATGTCATCACGATTTTTGAGCCCACCCCGTAACCCAGCCAAAGCGTGAGCAGCGGTGCCAGGGCAAATATAGGCACGGTCTGGCTGAAGAGCATCAGTGGCAGCAACAGACGACGGGCATAGCCCGACACCACCAGGAAAAGCGAAGTACAGACACCGAGAACAGTTCCGAGCAACAGCCCGACAAGCACTTCTACCAGGGTAACCAACGTATGCTCACCGATCAGCTCGGCATATTCGATCGCGGCACTGGCGACCCGCAACGGGCCCGGCAGGATATAAGGTGGCACGCCAGTCACACGCACCAACAACTCCCACGCGCTCAGAGCGACTGCGGCAACAACCAGGAAATCGCACAGTCTTTTCGTCATGACCGAAGCGCACCAAACAAACGGGACTGAATATTGAGTGTTTCCGGATCATCAAAAGCGCGAATAGGTGGCTGGGCTACGACGTCCGGCTGATAGAGGCCGTTTTCAGTCAACAGATATACCCTGTGCGCGATGCGGGCAGCCTCACCCGGATCGTGGGTCACGAGCATCACTGTACAATCCGCCAGCACCTTGAAAGCGAGCTCCTGCATCTCGCTGCGGGTCCGCGCATCCAGGGCCGAAAATGGTTCATCCAGTAACAACAACGGCTTGTCTTCCATCAGCGTACGGGCCAGGGCGGCGCGTTGTCGCATTCCTCCCGAAAGCTCATGGGGCCGCTTCTCCGCGTGCCTACCCAACCCGACCTCACTGATAAGCTGATCGGCCCGCTCGAGCATCCGAACTTCTCCGCGTAATGAAGCCCCCAGCATGACATTTGCGCGAACATCCAACCATGGCAAAAGAAGATCCGCCTGGGCCATGTAGGCGACCTGCTCACGCAAAGACCGGCGGTCGGTACTTTCGATGCTGCCCTTGAAGTCCCCGCCGGTATCCAGTCCAGCCACCAGTCTCAGTATGGTTGACTTGCCGACTCCGGAAGGACCCAGCAGGCAGGTCCAGTGGCCGGCCTCGAGCACAAGGTCGAGTCCTTCGAAAAGAATGGCATCCCCATGGCTGAATCCGCCACGGATCCGCAACTGAGGTGCGGATTTCATTTCAGTCAAGCCACCGTAAGCCTCACATTAATGGTGCCCGGCGACCTACTCACGGGTGACATCAATGGCCAAAGCCTCAACCGGCTTGATCTCACTGATCAGGCCCGCCGAATTGAGAAAGGCTTCCATGTTCCGGTAGCGTCCGGCATCCAAAGCGGCGGGACGCAATGCAAAACGGGGCAATGTATCCGTCCACGCCTTACGGTTCAATTCATCCTGGAGTTCTTTGGCTGTAGAAGAGAAGATCTCCCAGCTTTTTTGTGGGTGATTCACAATGTATTGGGTGGCTTTTTCTGTAGCATTGAGAAACCGCCTGATCGCATCCTGGTTGTGCTCTGTCCGGTTTGCGATATAGATCAATTCGTCGTAGGGCGGAAGACCTTCCTCCTCGAGATAGAAACATCGCCCGCCAACGCCTTCGATCTCCATCTGATTGAGTTCGAAATTACGATAGGCCCCGATCACAGCATCCACCTGGCCGGACATCAGAGAAGGCGACAGTGACCAGTTGACGTTGACCAGTTCGACATCAGCCAGTGACAGGTCATAACGCCCCAGGATCGCAATCAAAAGAGCCTCTTCAACACCAGCCACCGAATAACCGATCTTGCGTCCCTTAAGATCAGCAATGGTATTGACCGGTCCCTCATCCAGCACCAGCAGACAATTCAGCGGCGTTGCCACCAGGGTACCTACCCGCACCAGCGGCAAACCCGCATGAACCAGAAGATGCAACTGGGGTTGGTAGGATATCGCCAGGTCCATTTTGCCAGCCGCCACCAGTTTCGGTGGGTCGGCAGCATCAGCCGGGGCAATTATTTCTACTTCCAGCCCTTGTTCAGTGAAATACCCATTCTCCTGAGCAATAATGATGGGCCCGTGATCCGGGTTCACAAACCAGTCGAGTATGAGCGAAAGCCGATCGGCAGCGACCAGCGACGGGGTGATCAACAGCAGAACAAATAGAAGGTTTTTCTTTAATAGTGTGCGCAATTCAGACCTCTCCTTCCGGCTCCGGAAATCTGAGACCGCGCTTGATACTGCAGGCGGGTGTCCGTTTCCTTCGCCGGCATTATCCGGTTCAGGTTCGATGGGTCAGCATTCGCTTCTCAGCCTTATGGCACCCCAACGGAAAGCAGCAACTAGGATAGCAGTAGCGCCAAATCAAGACAACACGATCGGACACCCCAAGATCACTGGATAACTGCACCGGTGACCCGGTAAACGATGTAGGCTATGCTTAACAGGGAGTCTTGAGCATGTCCGATAGCACCAACACCCAAAACCCGTTCGCACAAGGCGGGAAAACTGTCTACGGCGCGAGCGTCGGCATTCTTATGCTGGACACTGTTTTCCCACGCATACCCGGAGACTTCGGCAATGCCGCCACCTGGCCGTTTCCAGTGATGTATCGCGTCGTCCGTGGTGCATCACCACACCGCGTGGTTCGAGAACGGGCCGACGGACTGCTCGACGCATTCATTGAGTCGGGCAAACAATTGGTCGCCGACGGTGCTGATGGTTTGACCACGACCTGCGGTTTTCTATCACTGTTTCAGGATGAACTCGCACAAGCCATCGATGTACCTGTCGCAGCATCATCCTTGATGCAGGTACCCACCGTCCAAAAGCTCCTGCCCTCCGGTAAGCGGGTGGGCGTCATGACCGTGTCGCGAGAAAACCTGACCGCTGATCATCTGGCCGCTGCCGGTGCGCCCCTGGATACACCGATCGCCGGTACGGAAACTGGCCGGGAGTTCTTTCATTTTATTATGGAGAATCGGCCAAGGATGGATGTGAACGCCTGCCGGCTCGACCTGCTCGATGCGGGTAGACAACTTGTCAGCGACCATCCGGACGTTGGTGCAGTCGTCCTGGAATGCACCAACATGGGCCCCTACGCGTCAGAGCTTCGCCGTGAACTGGGTATCCCGATTTTCAGCGGCATCTCTTTTATCAATTGGTTTCAGTCCGGGCTTCTGCCACCCCTTTACAGCGGTATAACCGACGACCCGAGAAACCCCGCTGCGTAGCGCTGTGCAGGTACCCCGTACATCGGTCTGCCGCCTTCGTGCTGTAGTAAGATGACTGGACCAACAAATCCAGTGGGTTCACTTTTAGCATTCACACAACCTATCCACTCATATTTTTCGACAGGAGTACCCTTAAGATGATTCCAGAAAGTGCTGCCGACCTGATGTCCTGGGACAAAAAATCCTTTGCCCACCTCGCACTGACCTTGGCCGATGGTACACCCCAGTGCACACCGCTATGGTTCGACTACGATGGCACCCATGTCATCATCAACAGTGCGCTTGGCCGGGTTAAGGACCGCGCCATGCGACGTGCCCCGCAGGTGGCCTTGGCAATATCTGATCCCGACAATCCCTATCGCTATATCCAGATCCGAGGGAAAGTCGTCGAAATCACTGAAGAAGGCGCCTACGACATGATCGATCACCTCTCCGACAAATACCGTGGAGAGCCCTTTGACCATACCGAGGGCGAGGTCCGGGTGACTTATCGGATTTCCCCTGAGTCAGTACAGCCCAAAGGCTGAACAAGTTCTCATACGGATGCCGATTCTCACCGCATAAACTCAGGAGACAACGCATGGCACGCGTTCGCGATATAGAAATCAGTGAAGTACCTGAAGACGTTCGCCCCATCTACGAACGGTTTTCGAACGAATACGGGCCTTTTCTGAACCAGGTTAAGGTATTTGCCCACCGCCCGCCTGCCCTGAAACACATCATGGGTCTGCTGTTGGATCTAGCCGACGAAACCCTGCTGCCCAAACGCCACTTGGAGATTGCTCTGGTGGCAGTGTCCAAGCTCAATGAGTGCACCTACTGTGTTGCCCACCACGCTCCACGACTGATCGATCAAGGGCTATCAGCGAAAACAGTTGCCAACATCCTGGACCCAGACTGTGAAGGGCTGGACAACGTCGACCGACTGGTTCGCGATTTTGCTGTGGAGGTTACGCTCAGATCAAACACTCTGAGTGACGACATCTTCGCTCGACTGAAACAACATTTCAGTGAAGAACAGATCGTCGAACTGACCCTGCGCACCGCGCTGTGCGGTTTCTTTAACCGATTCAACGATACCCTGCAGATCAGCATGGAAACCGGCGTGATTGAGGATATGCTTTCCCGAGGTTCACGCATATCCGACCTACCGCACTCTGAATCGCTAGAGACGCAAGACGATGCAGCAGATCGAGCCGCCGTCCCCCACTGAATAAGTCAAATGAGTCGGGCTGTACGATCAGACCCCGGAAGTTTTGTTCCGAATAATCAACCTCTAAGCACATAGGAAATCTTTTCCATGCAGACACCACTCATTCCCCGACAGCATGTTCCTGACCTTATTGTTCCCATTGTCGGCGGTAGCACCTGGTCACTGGCTGAACAAACACCCCAAGAATTCACCCTGATCGTGGTTTACCGTGGACTGCACTGCCCCATCTGCTCACACTACCTGGCTGATCTCAATCAACAAATCGAGGCTTTCAATAAACTCGGTGTCGATGTGCTGGTGCTATCGAGTGACGATGAAGCACGAGCCAGTCAGACCAAACATGACTGGAAGCTCGACAGTCTGCCCGTGGGTTATAACCT
>MPLX02164039.1_pt1 | contig 20537 bp, 20 predicted proteins | sample 1617341 | NCBI WGS metagenome assembly MPLX02 (sample SAMN05944804, study PRJNA350692) | marine metagenome | biome: marine; feature: ODZ; material: water; isolation source: 120 m water sample filtered on 0.2 um supor filter | place: Pacific Ocean | collected 2012-04-08 | depth 120m m | reverse complement strand
GGGCCGGGAGGTTGACAACCGCATGCGCCAGCGCGTGGCGGACGAGATCAAGACCACCTTTGCTTCCACCTATACGAGGGAGGTCTCCCTGGCCGATCTGCTGAACCTGGATGCCATCGCCGTCTACAACAAACGGGCCACAGGCGAGAAATTTCTGATTAACCCAACCTTGGACGATTAGACCCTGCTTCATCGCCCGCTTTGACCGTGGCCGGATTTCAGGCATGATTGCTGCGAAAGCCGGAAGGGAGGCGTTATGAAAATCGCGGGCCTGTTGAGCCAGCATGCGGGCCGGACGCCGGATAAGGCGGCGGTCATTTATGGCGATGATGTTCTGAGCTTTGGCGAACTGGACCGGCAAAGCAACCGCATGGCTAACGCCCTTCTGGCCAAAGGGCTGCACCAGGGCGACCGGGTTATTCTTTACGTGGGCAATTCATTGGAGCTCGTCGTTGCCGTGGCGGCCCTGTGGAAGGCAGGCGCTTTGCCGATCCCCATTACCACATGGACCGTGGGCCGGGAGTTGGCTTTTCTGGTCTCGGACTCGAAACCGTTCGCCGTGCTCTATGGACCGGAACAGATCGAAGAGGTGCGGGCTGCCGAACTGCCCGGCGATGTGCTGCACATCATGACCGTACCGTCGGAGCATGCCCTGGACCTGAAGGCATTGATCGAGGCCGGGGACCAGGTCCCGCCGCCGCACCTGCCCCCCCAACCCGATGATGCCATGATTGGCTATACCTCGGGCACGACGGGTCAGCCAAAAGGCTCGATCATGACCCATGCGAATTTAATCACGGCGCAATTGCTAGTCTCCACCTTCTGCCAGCAAGGCGGCGGCGATATTTTCATGATCATGACGCCGATCGCGCACCGGGTCGGCATGGCGCGGCTGGTGACTTGTTTTACCCTTGGCGCTTCCGTCGTGGTGATGCCCCGGTTTGAGGCGGCAGCGGCCATCGCGCTGATCGATAAATATCAAATCTCCATCATCTCTCTGGTGCCCACCGTGGCGCGGTTGCTGCTGGAACATATCGAGGCCACCGCCGCCGCTTGTCCCAGCCTTCGCACCATGACCGCCACCGGCGAGGCCTTTCCCGTCAGCCTGAAGGAACGCCTGGCGGCGGCGCTGCCCAACGTGGGCCTTTGGGTCTTTTACGGCATGACCGAGGGTGGCATCCCGGCGGTACTGCGCCCGGAAGAACAAACCTTGAAACCCACCTCTGTGGGCCGGCCCATGCCAGGCGTGGAAATCCGATTGACGGACGAGGCGGGCGGCCCGGTCGAGACCGGACAGTCGGGCGAGGTGCAACTGCGCAGCGGCGCGCCGGGCCGGGCTATGATCGCGCGGGAATATTTCAATCGGGCGGAAGCCAATGCCGTGGCCTACAAGGACGGCTGGTTCCGCACTGGCGATGTGGGCCGATTTGATGAAGACGGCTATTTATATCTGGTGGACCGGGTCAAGGACATGATCCTCTCGGGCGGCCTGAACGTCTATTCTCGCGAGGTGGAGCAGGCCCTGGAGACGGCGCCGGCGGTGCGCGAGGTCGCCGTGGTCGCCGGCCCGGATGCGGAGTTTGGAGAATGCGTGGTCGCCTATGTGGCCCTGAAACAAGGACAGGCAACCACGGCGGGTGAACTGATCGCCCATTGTCGCGATTATATCTCCGGTTACAAAAAGCCGAAGTATCTTTTCCTGCTCGATGATTTGCCGCGCAACGTCAACGGCAAGGTGGTCAAGGCTACCCTGCGCGAGCGAACTGCGCGGGATATCGCCCTGTCTGGTTAGATCAAGTTACGGCGTGCTCCGGGTATCCAAGGCAACCAGTTCGTGCGGCAGCAGGGGGAATCTTTCGCTTCCTTCACGCGCGGGCAATCAGACCAGCCAGTTTGTCGAGGCTTTCGACGGGCCAGGTCAGATTACGGTCAAATGCCGCCTGAAACGAGGGCACGTCTTCGGGCAGCCTGAACCAGGGCTGCATACTGTCGGTAAAGATGTGCGCGCCCGGCTTGATTTTGGCCGCATCGTCGAATGTGCCGGCGCGGATGATAAGCACCGGATCCGAGCGCATATGATAGATGCACCAGATATAGGTACTGCAATTGGCGCAGAAATGGATGTCGTAGCCGGCACCGCTGTCCGTGGGTAACATCACCGACCGGGTTTCACCCTCGATTTCGAAGTCCTGCCTTGCGACTGTGCTGTGGATCACGAAGGCACTGCCCGTTGTGCGCTGGCAGTCGGTGCAATGGCAGGCGTAAGTGAACAGCGGTGCCTCGTTCAGCCGATAGCGCACCCGCCCGCAGGCGCACCCGCCCGTCAGCGCCGCCATTACTTATTCCACGTCCAGGAAGGTGGTGAATTCCTCGATCGCTAACTTGGAGACCCGGAATTCATTCTCCAGCGCCCCTTCATCCTCGAAGCCCATTGAGATGCCGCAGGCAAGCAGTTCCTCCTTGGGCATTTCGAGATGCTTGCGGACCACGGAATGGAACCAGGTAAAGGCAGCCTGGCCGCAGGTGTGCAAGCCTTCGCCACGGGCCCCGATCAGGATGTTTTCGATGAACATGCCGATGTCGATGTAGGTGCCAGTCGCCAGATCGCGATGAAAGGCAACGAACAGGCCTATGGGGGCATCGAAGAATTCATAATTGCGGTTCATCTGGGCGTTGCGGGCGGCCCGGTCGTCCCGCGCAATGCCCAGCTTGTCGTACAGCCCGAAACCGGTTTCCTGGCGTCGGCTCTTAAACGGCTCGAACCACTTGGTTGGATAGTAGGGAAACTCCGGCTGGTAGTCATCCCGGTTGCCATTGGTGATGGCATCCAGAATATCGGCGGAGATCGCATCTTTTTTCGCGCCGCCGACCACGTACAGCTTCCAGGGCTGGATGTTGTTGCCGCTGGGCGCCATGCCCGCGCCTTCGATGATGCGGCGCAAGCTATCCATGGGCACCGGTTTGGGCAGGAATTTTCGGACCGAGCGGCGGCTCATGATAGCGTCTTGAACTTGCATTTTGGATAGACTCCTAGGTTTGGTGTTTTCGCCGGCTATGCGGCAAAGCCGGCGAGACGTTCGGCAATGATGGTCTCGGCCTCGCTTACGATACGGCTGACTAATTCGGCGCAGGTGGGGATGTCGTTGATCAGGCCGACGACCATGCCGGCAGACCAGACACCATGGTCCACGTCACCGTCCTCGAACACCACTTTTCCGCGCTGACCGGAAAGAAATGGCGCCAAATCCTCGATCTTTAAATCGGTGCCCTTTTCGCGCTCGACCGCGACCACCTGTCCCGCGACCTCGTTCTTGAACACTCGTGAGGTATTGCGAAGGGTGCGGTTCATCAGCTGGGTGTTCAACTCGTCCGCGTCGACCATAGCCTGTTTGACGTTGTTATGGACCGGCGCTTCTTGGGTGCACATGAAGCGGCTGCCCATGTTGATGCCGTCGGCGCCCAAGGCCAGGGCGGCGACCAGGCCGCGGGCATCACCAAAGCCGCCGGAGCCAATGAACGGAATGCTCAGCTTGTTGGCGGCGCAAGGTAGAAGGATCAGGCAGGGAATATCGTCCTCGCCGGGATGGCCGGCGCATTCGAAACCATCGACGCTGACCGCGTCGCAGCCCACGGCTTCGGCCTTTACGGAATGACGCACGGAGGTGCATTTATGGATCACTTTGATGCCGGCGGCCTTGAAGGTGGGCATATAAGGTTCGGGACTGCGCCCGGCGGTCTCGACGATCTTGACGCCACTGTCGGCGATGGCATCGACATATTCCTGATAAGGCACGGGCTTCAAGGTCGGCAGAATGGTCAGGTTGACGCCAAAGGGCTTGTCCGTCATCCCCCGGGTGCGGGCGATTTCCTTGCTCAGATCCTCCGGTGTCGGCTGGGTCAGGGCGGTGATGAAACCCAGCGCGCCAGCATTGGCTACCGCCGCGACCAGTTCACCCTTGCCAACCCACTGCATGCCGCCTTGGACTATGGGATGTTCGATGCCGAATAGTTCGGTAATTCTGGTTTTCATGACACACACTCACGTTTCTGTTGCTGCGATGGCTATGGACTGCTTTCCGCCTATATAGGCTGAATGTGACAGGGTTTGGAAGTTTTTCCCTGCAGTGGCGGTGGCGGGCCATGCTAGAAGAACAGTGCGATGTCATCGAAAGCAGGAAAAAATTTCACATGACCAATAGTATGCGCTATGCGGATGGCGATTTCGACCGTGCGGCGGAATGCCGTGAGGACCCCGCATGGCTGGCCGCACGCCTGGCGCACGGCGCCTCCAAAGTTTATCCGATCTGGCGCCACCATTTTCTGTTCGAGGAGAAGCACATCCCCGTGGCCTTGGCCCCGACGGCGGCGGGACAATTGGCCGAATTGGCACAATCGGTGCTGTTGGGTGTGATTGATGATACGGCGTATTTCACCATCGATATTTCCGGCCTGTCCGAGGACGGACTGGCTGCGGCCATCGCGGGCACGGCCCATGATCTGCGCGATGTTGCCATGAACCTGTCCGACCGGATGGCGGCCATGCTGGCGTTTGGCCGAGGCATGTCGGTCTGGCACGCGGATCATCAACATTGCGGCCATTGCGGCGGTCCAACCCAGGCCGAGCGCGCCGGCCATGCCCGGCGCTGTTTGGCCAAGACCTGCGGACGGCTGCATTTTCCCCGTACCGATCCCGCCGTCATCACTTTGGTCATTGATGGCGAGCGTTGTTTGCTGGCGCGCCGCGCCACCATCGATATTCCGCGCTTCTCGACCGTTGCTGGATTTGTCGAGCCAGGCGAAACCCTGGAAGACGCGGTGCGCCGAGAAGTGGCGGAAGAGGTTGGCGTTCTAACCGGTTCGGTAATGTACCGCGCCTCGCAGCCCTGGCCGTTTCCATCCTCGTTGATGATGGGTTTTTGGGCCCGAGCCACTTCTTCTGCGATTAAGGTTGATGGCGAGGAAATTGGCGAAGCCGCATGGTTCACGCGCGGCGATATCGAGCGGGCGTTGGCGGCGGATGAAATCATTCTGCCGCCGGAGGATTCCATTTCACGCCGTCTGGTGGAGGATTGGCGCGACCTGCCTGAGGGTGCGATTATCAAAGGTTTGGAGTGACGTAGCACACATTCGCACTGTATATTGGCTGATGATATTGCTACGCCCGGGAAACAGGGCTGAATATCGAACCTGGTACGGTTAAAGATGTAGTGCGCGCGGGGCCGCGCTGGTTGCTCCGCGCCAATTTTTTGGCCGCCGAATTTTTGGGGATGGTGTGATATGCGTCTTTTTATCGCACTGTTATTGCCGTGTTTTTTGTTTTTTATGATTGGCAGCGATTTGGACTGTTTATGCGTTAAGCCAATTTAATATGGAAAAGCGCTTTGATGACTTGGATCCGTCCTGACCCAAAAGGCAGGACGGTTTCGGCGAGATAGGAAGGATTATCGACATGGCGGATGCCTATATTTTTGATCACGTGCGTACACCACGTGGAAAGGGGCGCGCTTCGGGCGCGCTGCACTCGGTGACGCCGATCGAACTGGCCTCGACCGCGTTGCGGGCGATCCGCGACCGCAATGATCTCGATACCGCTAATGTTGAGGACGTGATGATGGGCTGTGTCGCGCCAGTAGGTGAACAGGGCGCCGACATCGCCCGCGTCGCGGTGATCAATTCCGACTATGCCGAAAGCACCGCTGGGGCCCAGGTCAACCGCTTCTGTGCCTCGGGTTTGGAGGCTGTCAATATCGCCGCCGGACAGATCATGTCGGGCCAATCGGAAATGGCCATCGGCGGCGGCGTGGAAAGTATGAGCCGGGTGCCCATGGGCTCCGACGGCGGCGCTTGGCCGACCGACCCGGCGGTCGCCTTCCGCAGCTATTTCGTTCCCCAGGGCATCTCGGCTGATCTGGTCGCGACCAAGTACGGCTTCTCCCGCGATGATGTGGACAGCTATGCGGTGGAGAGCCAGAAACGGGCCCAGCGTTCCTGGGATGAAGGACGCTTCAAGGACGCCGTCGTGCCCGTGGTGGATATCAACGGTACCACTGTTCTGGGCCATGACGAACATATGCGGCCGGAGACCGACATGCAGTCCCTGGCCTCTTTGGAGCCATCGTTCATCAATCATGGTGAGCAGTTCGGCTTCAACTCGGTCGCCATTCAACGCTATCCGGAGATCGAGAAGATTGAGCATGTGCATCATGCGGGCAATTCTTCCGGCATCGTTGATGGTGCATCGGCTATGTTGCTGGGGACCAAGGAAATGGGCGAAAAGCTGGGCCTGAAACCCCGCGCCCGTATCCGTAGCTTCGCCTCCATCGGTTCCGAGCCGACGATCATGCTGACTGGGCCTTCATTGGCGGCGGAAAAGGCTCTTAACCGCGCTGGCATGGAAAAAGGCGATATCGAACTGTGGGAGCTGAACGAGGCTTTCGCCGCCGTGGTCCTGCGCTTCATGCAGGCGCTTGATATTGATCATGACGAGATCAACGTCTGTGGCGGCGCCATCGCCATGGGGCATCCCCTGGGTGCGACCGGCGCGATGATCCTAGGCACGGTGCTGGACGAGTTGGAGCGTACGGGCAAGAGCACGGCGCTGGCCACTTTGTGCGTCGGCGCCGGCATGGGTACGGCAACGATTATTGAGCGCCTGTAGCGCCAGACCAAGAGACCAGACGCAGGGATAAAGACCATGATGGATTACAATGTGGATGGCGACGGCGTTGCCACCATCACCTGGAATGTTTCCAACCGCCCCATGAACGTCATGAACGTGGAGACCATGACGGCCTACGCGGAGTGTGTGGAAAAGGCCGTCGCCGACGAGAACGTCAAGGGCGTGATTATCGCCTCGGCCCACAAGGAATTTCTCGTTGGAGCCGATCTCTCCGTCATGGGCGATGGCGATGTCGCCATGCTGGAAGAGTTCATGCGCGTCCTGCATGGCATCTTTCGGCGTATGGAAACCGGCGGCAAGCCCTTCGTGGCCGCGATCAACGGCCATGCCCTGGGTGGTGGTTACGAGATCTGTCTGGCCTGTCACCACCGTATCGCCGCCGAAGATCGGAAGATCAAGATCGGCCTGCCCGAGGCCAAGATCGGCCTGTTGCCGGGCGGCGGCGGCACCCAGCGTCTGCCCCGCATGATCGGCATGCAACAGGCCCTGCCGTTGATGCTGGAGGGCCGGGAGCTGGCGCCGAAGGCCGCCTTGAACATGGGCATGGTCGATGAAATGGTGCCCGCTGGCGAACTGCTGGCCGCAGCCAAGACCTGGGTCTTGGGCGATGGGCAAAAGACCAAGGTTCAGCCCTGGGACAAGAAAAGTTTCAAGATGCCCGGCGGCGCCGTGCAATCACCCATGGGTCAGCAGGCCTTCGCCGCCGGCAATGCCATGCTGCACCAGCGCACCTATGGTAATTATCCGGCGCAGCGCAACATTATGTCCTCGGTATTTGAAGGCTGCCAGGTCGATATCGATACTGGCCTGACGATTGAAATCCGCTATCTGATCGCTACCGCCACGACGCCGGAATGCAAGAACATGATTCGGCTGTTCTTTGCCATGACCGAGGCCAGCAAAGGCGCCGGGCGGCCCAAGGATATTCCGCCCGTCACGTTGAGCAAGGTCGGTGTTCTGGGCGCCGGCATGATGGGCGCGGGCATCGCCTATGTTACTGCCATGGCTGGCCTGGAAGTGGTTCTGTTGGATATGGAGCAGGCCGGTGCCGACAAGGGCAAGGCCCATGCCGAGGATTTGATAAAAAAACGTGTTTCGCGCCGCCGCATGGACAAGGACAAAGGTGAGGCCACGTTGGCGCGCATTCATGCCACCACGGATTTCGCGGATCTAGCGGGCTGTGATCTGGTCATCGAAGCCGTTTTCGAGGACCGCGCCATCAAGGCCGATGTCACCCAGAAGACGCTCGCAGTAACCGGCGACGGCATTACCTTTGCCTCCAACACATCGACCCTGCCGATTACTGGCCTGGCGAAGGCATCATCCCGGCCCGGCAATTTCATTGGCCTCCATTTCTTCTCGCCAGTGGACCGCATGCCCCTGGTCGAAATCATCATGGGCAAGGAAACGGGGGAGGAGGCTCTGGCCCTGGCCATCGACTATGTCAAGGCGATCCGCAAGACGCCCATCGTGGTCAATGATTCCCGTGGCTTCTATACCTCCCGCGTGTTCGGCACCTATGTGCGCGAGGGCCTGGCCTTGTTGGCGGACGGCGTGGCGCCGGCGCTGATCGAGAACGCCGGCAAAATGGCCGGCATGCCTGTCGGCCCCTTGGCCATGGCGGATGAGGTCTCCATTGATCTGATGTACAAGATCGGCAAGCAGACCCAGGAAGACATGGGCGATGACTATATCGCGGTGCCCGGCGACGATCTGGTGCGCCAGATGGTCGATGATCTGGGCCGCCTGGGGCGCAAATCCTCCAAGGGCTTCTACGACTATCCAGAGAAGGGCGACAAGCGTCTGTGGCCGGGCCTAGCCGATCTGTGCCCGCCGGCGGCCGAGCAGCCAAACGTGGAGGACGTCAAGAAACGCCTGATGTACATCCAGTCCATCGAGACGGCCCGCTGCATGGAAGAGGGCGTGGTTACCGAAAAGCGCGATGCGGATGTAGGCTCGATCATGGGCTGGGGCTTCCCGCCCTTCCGTGGCGGCGTGCTCTCCCTGGTGGATACCATCGGCATCGAGGACTTTGTGGCCGAGTGTGATAGGCTAGCGCAGGCTCACGGCGCCCGGTTCAGCCCGCCGAAACTGCTGCGTGACATGGTAGCCAAGGGCGAGGGGTTTTACGGCAAGGCGGCGTAAAAGGGGCAGGGGAGACATGGGTCAAAGAATAGACGCCAGGCCGGTATCCGGCGCGTTGGGGGTAGAGATCCATGGTGTGGATCTGGGCGCTGAATTGGACAACAGCACCATGGCCACAGTTCGCGAGGTTTTTTTCGAACATGGCGTGGTGTTTTTCATGAACCAGGATTTGACGCCAGAGCAGCATCTGACGTTTGCCCGCCGGTTTGGTGGTATCGATGTCAACAAGTTCTTTGAACCGGTCGATGGTTATCCGGAAATCGCCCAGGTTCGCAAGGAGCCCAGTGATACCGCCAATATTGGCGGCGGCTGGCATACGGATCACAGCTATGATGAAGACCCGGCCATGGGCTCCATGCTCTATGCCAGGGAATTGCCCGAAAGGGGCGGTGATACCATGTTCGCCTCCATGTATGCCGCCTACGAGGCTCTGTCGCCGGGCATGAAGGAATTGCTCGCTAGCATGAAGGCGGTACATAGCGGTGCGCGCGCATTTAGCACCAAGTCTCGTGCCAATGAAGAAAACCGCTCCGCGAAATTCAGGCTGTCGGATGTAGCCTTGAAGGAAGTGGAGCACCCCGTGGTCTGCACACATGCGGATTCGGGGCGTAAGCATCTCTATGTCAACGGCGGTTTTACCACCCGCTTCGCCAATATGACCGAGGAAGAAAGCGCGCCGCTATTGCAGTTTCTGTTGCAGCATGCGGCCCGGCCCGAGTTCACTCATCGTTTTCAGTGGCGGCCTGGCTCGCTAGCATTTTGGGACAACCGTTGCACCCAGCATTTCGCGCTGAACGACTATCACGGCCAGCGCCGCCTGATGCATCGGGTCACCATTCAGGGCCAACGCCCCGATGCCTAATAATAAATCGAGGGAGTGCCATGTCTTACAAGGAAGTTATCTATCACATTGAAGACGCGGTCGCCGTTGTCACTCTGAACCGCCCGGATCGGCTCAATGCCATGACCTTGACCATGGCCGGCGAAATTCGCGCTGCTATGCAGGAGGCCACGGACGATGACAATGTGCGGGTGATCGTCCTAACCGGGGCGGGCCGTGGTTTTTGTGCCGGCGCCGATGCCGCGCGCCTGCAGGGCCGGGCCGCCGGCAAGACGGTGGAAGAGGAAGAGCCGCTGCCGTTTACTGGTACTATCGAGGGTGGGTTGGAACTGCCCGAGGCCTTCGCAGCCAAATACGCCTGGATCGCGGCGGTGCCAAAGCCGGTGATCGCCGCCGTCAATGGAGCGGCGGTGGGCGTGGGCATGGTGTTGCCGATGTTCGCCGATATCCGCTTCGCCTCCGATACCGCTAAGTTCGGCACGGCCTTTACAAAACGCGGCTTGGTGCCTGAATACGGCCTGGGCTGGTTGCTGCCGCGCCTGATCGCGCCGTCAAAGGCGTTCGACCTGATGTACAGCGCCAGGTTGGTAGATGCGGACGAAGCTCTGGATATGGGCCTGGTGGACCGAGTCTACCCGACTAACGAACTGCAGGCCGCGGTGATGGATTATGCCCGCGAGATTGCCGAGGGGGTCTCCCCCCGTTCCACTCGCGTGGTCAAGGAAATGGTCTATCAAGGCCTGGACCAGGGTTTTGATAAGGCCATGGAAAACTGCCTTGCGGAGATGGAAGCAGCGCATACGTCCGAGGATTTCAAGGAAGGTATCGCCGCCTGGAAGGATAAACGCGCGCCAAATTTCAGCGGCAAATAGTCAAAAAATTCCGGCTTCCAGGCCGGCGGCCATGGCGGCGCCGAGCTCGCGGCATTGTTCGACAAAGTCTTCCCGCCACTCCCCGCGTAGGATCATGGGTTCCTGCACGGCCCGCCAGCGCAGGCCGGTGACGATGCTCTCGACGCCGCGCTTGGTTCCCGTGCCATCGTGGCCGGCACGGATGAACAGGCAATAGGGTCGGCCCTGAGTTTCTTCCAGGCAGGGGTAATAACTGCGGTCGAAAAAATCCTTCAAGGCGCCACTCATATAGCCAAGGTTTTCCGTGGTGCCGAGGATGATGCCATCGGCGGCCAGTACATCATCGGGTCCCGCCTCAAACGGGTCGCGCGCGGCGATTTCGATTTCGCTGCTCTCGCTGGCGCCTTCAAGCACGGCATCGAACAGCCGTTTTGTGTTCGGCGAAGGCGCATGCGTTATAATTAGCAGCCGGCGTTTCATGGTAGGCTGGTCTTAGGCTTCCAGCTCCGTATCCCAGTAGAGAAAATCGCTCCAGGACTCGTGCAGATAGTTGGGCGGAAAGGCCCGGCCCTTGTCGTGCAGCTGCCGCACGGTGGGTTGATGCGGCGCGATGCGCGGATGCATATCGCACGCCCTGGACATGCGTCCACCCTTGCGCAGGTTGCACCGCGCGCAGGCGGCGACGACGTTTTCCCAGGTGGTGCGGCCACCCCGGCTGCGCGGAATGACATGGTCAAAGGTCAGATCATGGCTGGCGCCGCAATACTGGCAGACGAAACGATCGCGCAAGAACAGATTAAAGCGCGTAAATGCTGGATATTTAGCCGGCTGGATGTAGCGCTTCAAGGCAACGACCGACGGCAATTCCATGGCGAAGCCAGGCGAGCGGATGATCCGGTCATAGGCCGAGAGCACCTGCACACGTTCTAGAAACACTGCCTTCACTACTTCCTGCCAGGACCACAGGGACAAGGGGTAATAGCTCAACGGCTGATAGTCAGCGTTGAGTACCAGGGCGGGGCAACGTTCAAGTGAGGCCTCCATTTCCTTCCTGCCTTCGTCAGTATTAATACGCGACAAATTTCCGACTCAAGTAATTCTCGCAATTTGACGGCGATTATGCCAGTGCGAATTACCAAATGCTGGGCTAAGGTATGGAGAACATACCCACTGTCGTGTTTTAGCCCGCCGTCTCGCGCCGGCTGATGTGGCGATAGTGCAGCCATAACAGGCGTGCGGCATAGGTGCGGTAGGGGCGCCAGGGCTCGGCCAGGGGGCCCATCTTCTTGATCGTGGGCCGCTCAGGCAGGCCAAGCAGGTCGCGCGAACCTTCCATCAAGGCGACGTCGGCGGCGGGCCAGATGTCGGGCCGCTGCAAGACGCCAAGCAAATAGATCTCGGCCGTCCAGCGGCCGATGCCCTTGATCTGGACCAGATCATCGATCACTGCTTCATCCGCCATGCTATGCAGCCTACGGAAATTCAGGCTGCCCGATGCCACCGCCTCGGCTAGGCTACGGGCATAGGCGGCCTTTTGCCGGGACAGACCGAACGCCCGCAAGGCATCGTCGTCAAGGGCCAGGACGGCGCCAGGGTTGACCGTGCCCAAACCACGGCGCAGTCGGCCCCAGATGGCATCGGCGGAGGCGATGGAGACCTGTTGCTGCACGATGATTTTTAACATCGTCTCGAAACCACCCGGCCGCTTGCGCGAGGGCGGTTCGCCATGGCAGCGCAAAACCTCGGCGAAACGCGGCTCTAACAGTCCGACCTGATGGAAACCGTCCTCTATCAATTTAGTCGCCATCAGCAGCGGGAGGTGCGGGGGGACGGTTGTCGTCGAGTAGTTGCAGCATCTTGGTCAACAGGGCGTCGGTTTTCTGGCGGTAGGCGGGCACGTCCATCTCGCGCCAGTCATAGAACCCGGTACCCGTCTTGGTGCCGAAATGACCGGCGGCGTATTTGCGCTGCACCACCGGGCTGGGCTCCCGGCTCAAATGCAGGATTGGGATCAACTCCCGCTGCGCCAGGGCATGGGTGTCCAGGCCCGAGAGATCCTTTTGCTCGATCATGCCAGTCACGCTCATACGCGGGCCCAACAACTGCTTGGCGGCCAGGTCGATATCCTCGGCGCTGCAAATGCCCCGGTCAATCAGGCTGTAGGCCTCGTGATAGATGGCTTGTTGCAGCCGGTTGATCAACAGCCCATCCACCGGCTCTGACAGCGCGATGGGTTGCTTGCCGGCCTGGCGCAACATCGTCAGGGTCTTTTGAATGGTCGCATCATCGCTCTGCGCCACGGCCGCGACTTCTACGATGGGTGTCACGTCGGCGGGATGGAAATAGTGCATACCGCAGAATTTCGCCGGAAAGCGCAAGGCATTCGCCAGTTTTTGCAAGGACAAGGACGAGGTGTTGGAGGCAATGATCGAGTCGCCCTGATAGACTTCCTCGATCTGGGCATTCAGCTCCAGCTTCAGACCCATCACTTCCGGAATGGTCTCGACAATCAGCTCCGGCGCCTCGCTGGGCAGGACGCCCAGGATATCAATGCCTGGTTCAACGCCGCTGACCACATTCGGGTTGCGGCTTAGAATAGCGGTCTTCAGGCCGGCCCGCGCGAACGAAAGCGCGATGCCTTTTCCCATGACGCCCGAACCAGCAACCAATACCGCAATCGTGCTATCCGACATGCTAGTCTCCCTAAATCGTTTGTTGTTCCCTGATAACCCAATAGGCCCGCCCTTGTCACCGACCGACGTTCTAAGATTCGCCCCCAGCCCCACCGGGCCGTTACATTTGGGTAATGGATTTTCGGCCCTGTACAGCTTTGCGGCGGCGTGGCGTTTGGGCGGGCGCTTTTTATTGCGGGTGGAGGATATTGATCAAACTCGCTGCAGGCCCGATCACGAGGCCGCCATGTTGGCGGATCTTGCCTGGCTGGGACTGACATGGGAGGAACCGGTGCGCCGTCAATCCGAGCATATGGCTGACTATGCCACGGCGCTTGAAACCCTGGCGGATGCGGGTCTGAGTTATCCCTGCTTTTGCACTCGCAAGGAAATTGTCCGGGAAATCGCCGCCGCGCCCACAGCTCCTCATGGCCCTGACGGCGTCCTCTATCCCGGTACCTGCCGGCAGCTCGGCCAAGCGGAGCGCGAAGACCGGATCGCCGCCGGCGCCCCCTATGCCATTCGCCTTGATAGCAATCTCGCCGCCCAACGGGCCGGCCCCGATCTGCACTGGCGGGACGAACAACAAGGCGTGCAGGAGCTGCAACCAAAAATGCATGGCGATGTGGTTCTGGCCCGCAAGGATACGCCCACATCCTATCATTTGGCGGTGGTGGTTGATGATGCCTTGCAAGGCATCACCAAAGTTACCCGTGGCGCCGATCTGTTCGCGGCCACCCATGTGCATCGGCTTTTGCAGGCATTGCTGAGCCTGCCAACGCCGGCCTATGACCATCACCGCCTGTTGCGCGATGACGGAGGTACCCGTTTGGCCAAGCGCCATGGGGCCGTCAGCCTGGCGCAATTGCGCGATGAAGGCCAAGACCCGACAGCGCTGCGTCGAACCCTCGAGCTTGAGTGGTGAAATTTTAGAAAGGGAGATCGCATGCCTGAAGCCACGGTGCTACAGCCGGATACCAAGATTGGCGCGGAAATGGCCACGGCAGCGGCAACGGCGCGGTCTATTTTTTATACGGGCCTTCCGGGCGTGGGAAAGTCTCTGTTCCTCCAGCAACAGACCCAGATGGCGGTGCGGGCTGGCCGGCGGGTGCATCTGCTGCAATGGGATATCGCCAGGGCGGCTTTCGAGACCGAGGCCATTTTGGCGAAGTACCCGGAGGTTGATGGGTTCACCCATCCCCTTATCCGCAAGGCAGCTGGCCTGTGGGCCCGGCGCGCGGTGCGGCAATGGGATGAATCATTCGTCGATCCACGGCACCTGCTGATTGGCGAGGTGCCGATTATCGGCAACAGATTTGTCGAACTGGTGCAGCGGCATGACGATCCGGTGGAGCCGCTGTTGGCTGGAGCGGGAGCGATTTTCTTTGTTCCCGTGCCATCGGCGGAGATCAGGGCCGAAATCGAAGGCAAGCGCCAGGCATCGATCGCCAACCCAAAACATGCCAACGAAAGCCGCGATGCGCCGATCAACGTGCTGCGCCAGATCTGGCGTGATGCCAGTACCGCCGCCGCCATGCTTGGCCTTGTACCAGAGGCGCGACCGGCCGCCGGGGCCAGTTATGATGCACTGACCTATGAGCGTTTGTTTGCGCACCTGCTGCAACATCGCAACTGCCGGATATTGCATGTCGATACGCTTTATCCCACCGTTGGCTCGGTTTACGAGCTTAGCGTGCCGACCATTGAATTAACCGCGCCGCCGGCGGAGATATCCGCGATCATTATGGAGTTGGAGAATTCCGATAACCCAGACGCGATCAGCCAGGCGGTCGCGGATTGGCATAGGGTTTGATAGCCAAGACAAAAGACGACTAGGCCAAGACTTATCGGGCGCCGGCCGCGCGGAGCATGGCGATGATGCGCACCTCTTTTGCGCCTTAGCGCGGTGCAGGGCATTGAAACTATTGTTGTCGGTGATATTGGCATCCGCCTTGCCGTTGATCAGGGCCGCGACAATCTCTTCATGGCTATTCCAGGCGGTCTGTATCAAAGGCGTCAAACCGCCTTCGCCCAGCACATCGACCAAGGCGGCTTTGCACAACAGTGTGTGGGCGATATCCCGATAGCTATTGATGGTGGCCAGGATAGTGCCGTGCGGCCTAGATTATCCGCCGCATTGATATCCACCCCGACATCCAGCAAGGGCGGAGTAAGCGAAAATGGCCCGCCAAGCCGGGATGATCATGTTGGTTCGGCCATCATCATCAATCGCATTGGCATCTACGTCGGAATCCAGGAATTCTTCCACGGCACCCGCATTCCCATCCTCGACGGCAACTGGTAAATCCCGCTCCTTCTCCAATTGCTTGCTCATATCCATATGCGCCGCCAGAATGACTTTGCCCTTTTGCTGCCAATGCTTGTGTCCAAGCCGAAGAGGGCGCGGGCTTCGATCCTGTCCTCGTCCGTGCCGACCCCCGCATTGTCATTTTGAGTAGGTGAAACATTGCCGGCACGTTGCCTTGCCGGATGGCCTTGCGGAAAAATTCCACAGCTTTCTTGGCATCTAGCTCAACACCGCTTCCCTCGGCCATCACACTTGGGCCTGAAATATCCCGCCGCATGAAGGCTTACCCGAAGGAAAGAGCAACGGCGACCGGCGTATTTATCGGCCACCGTCAGGTACAGAGGCGGGTCAAAACTTGGCCATCGATGTCGGCGGGGAGGGGTACTCGACATCGGGCCCCTGAGCCGTTAATCACAGGGCCTATAAGTTGTGTGCCATTTGCAGATGGCCCCATTGGTGAATTTGGCGAGTGACCCCAGTCACCGTTAGCCGCTTTCGCCGCCGCCGCCGGGGTTATCTGACCAGGACTAAATGAGGATTATCATGCAGGCTGCTTACGCCCGGGACCAGGTTATCGCTGTCGAGGAATTATTGCCGCTTTGCGGCGCGGCCCTGGGGGCGGCGGATGATTTGTTGGCGCGGGCCCGCCAAGGCGTCCGTGCCATGGTCTCGAAAGATGGCGCAATCGATGCCGGGCTGATTGAACAGCAGCAGTTCGCCGTGCATGGCCTGGCCTGGCTGGCGACCTATAACGAGGCCCTGCGGCAAAGCTTGGCCTGGGCCAAACAATTGGCGGGGGATGGCAAGTTCGGCGGCTTGGAGCGATTGCTTCTGCAATTGGGTTTTGGCGGCTATTTGACGGAAATGGCCAACGGCATCGCCATGAGCCAGATCGAAGTGGTGCGCCCGCTCGACCTTGGGCTTGACGATGAGGACATGGCGGCCTTTCGCACCGATGCGGTGGAGCGGCTGATCGCCCAGGGCAACACCCAGGCCGGACGCGACCAGCTTGCCCTGCTGTTGGTCGAGGCTGCCGGCGGCGCTGAGTTCGGCGAATTGGGTCTGGACGAGACCCTATCGATGGTGCGCCAGCAATTCCGCCGTTTTACCGAGGCGAACGTAACCCCCGATGCCCATGGCTGGCACATGCGCGACGAGTTGATCCCCATGGATGTGGTCGACGGCATGAGCGAGATGGGCGTGTTCGGCCTGACCATTCCTGAACAATATGGCGGCCACGGCATGGGCAAGACCGCCATGTGCGTGGTCTCGGAAGAACTTAGCCGGGGCTATATCGGCGTCGGCTCTCTCGGCACCCGTTCCGAAATCGCCGCCGAGTTGATCCTGCATGGCGGGACGGAGGATCAGCGGCAGCATTGGCTACCCAAGATCGCCTCGGGCGAGATCCTGCCCACCGCCGTCTTTACCGAACCGAACGTGGGCTCGGACCTGGGCAGCGTCGGCACCCGCGCCATCCTTTGCGGTGATGTTTACAAGATCCAGGGCAACAAGACCTGGATCACCCATGCTGCCCGCGCCGACATGATGACCCTGCTGGCGCGCAGCAATCCCGAGCAGCGTGGTTATCGCGGCCTGTCCATGTTCCTGGCCGAGAAACCGAGGGGTACGGTGGAGGAGCCGTTCCCAGCGCAGGGCATGTCGGGCGGCGAGATCGAGGTGCTGGGCTATCGCGGCATGAAGGAATACGAGATTGCCTTCGATGGCTTCGAGGTCGGGGCCGATAACTTGCTGGGCGGGGAAGAGGGCAATGGCTTCAAGCAGCTGATGGCAACTTTTGAATCCGCCCGTATCCAAACAGCGGCGCGGGCCGTGGGCGTGGCCCAGAATGCTTTTGAGCTGGGCTTGAACTACGGCATCGAGCGCCAGCAGTTCGGCGGTGCTATCGTGCGCTTCCCCCGGGTTGCTGGCAAGCTGGCCTGGATGGCGGTGGAGATTATGCTGTCACGGCAATTAACCTATTATGCGGCCCGGCAAAAGGATCGGGGCCGGCGCTGTGATCTGGAGGCGGGCATGGCGAAGCTGTTAGCGGCCCGGGTTGCCTGGTCGTCCGCCGACAATGCGGTGCAGATCCATGGCGGTAATGGTTTTTCATTGGAATTCCCCATCTCCCGCGTTCTGTGCGATGCCCGCATCTTGAATATTTTTGAGGGCGCGGGCGAAATTCAGGCGCAGGTCATCGCTCGGCGCCTGTTGGAAAGCCATAATTAACTTTGCAACCTGTAAAGTCGCCATGATTGCGCTTTCCAGGACGCGGCTGATTTGCTAAATGCGTTTGGTATTGGCAGAGGATGGGTGCGAGAGTGGTTGAATCGACCGGTCTTGAAAACTGGTAAATAGTTGTTAAGTCATTGAATATACAATATATTACACAATGAATTGACTTACCAACAGGTTACCAACAATATGGCGCCATGCCAAGAGTAAGCACTTCAAAAACTCGACATAATCCCGAGGACCTGACCACCATCCGTGGTTACCCCGATACCCTGAAACTGTTCCGCATGCCGGCATCCAAATTCTGGTACGTGCGGATGTTCATCTACGGCAGGGGCATCGTTAAGAAATCCACCCGATGTGAGAAACTCAGCGATGCCAGGGAATTTGCCATTTCCTGGTACGAAGACCGTTTGCTGGAGAAGAAACAACACAAGGCAATCGGTTCACAGTCCTTTGCGGTGTTTGCCGCCAGGTTACAGGAAACACAAAAACGACAAATCTCCAGAGGTGAACTGGTTCCTGAGATGGCGGCGTATGACAAGCAACGCTTGGACAGGGATGTCCTGCCTCGTTTCGGTACAACCCATATCGCCAAGATCGACTACAAATCCGTGGATGAGTTTATCGATGATCTGAAGAACGACAGAGACCTCGCCCAATCCACCTTGAAGAAATACGTAGTGCTCATTCGCAAGGTGATGAAGGAAGCAGAACGTGAGGGTGTACTCGACCACATTCCCTCTCTACCCACCGTTAAACGCAACGACACCCCTCGACCCTGGTTCTCACCTGAAGAGTATCAACAGGTACTCAATGCCTGCCGTGAGTTAAGAGATAATCCACCTCCCAGGTACCAGTTCGATTTTGCAGAGATGTATGACTTCATCGTTTTCATGATCCACACCTTCCTCCGACCCAGTGAATGGAAGATGCTGCAGAACAAACACATCCGGTTTCTGCAGCAAGACGGGATAGAGCAACTGGTGATCTCGGTTCCCAACCCCAAGACCCTGAGGGCAGGGGGGCACATCGACAGTACCTCCACGGAGATTGCAGCGGAGGTTTATCGCAACAGACTCCTCATGAGGAATGACGGAGCAAACGACTATCTGTTTCTTAATGAGATCAAAGACCGTGATTATGCCGGCGACAGAATGTCCAGCATGTTCAAGTTCGTGGTCGAGAGGGCAAACCTTGAAAGGGACCGGTATGGGCAAAAGCACACAACCTATTCCCTGCGTCACTCTGCCCTGTGCTACCAGATCCTGAAGACCGAGGGCAGGGATCTGTTTGGATTGGCAAAGAACGCCAGAACCTCGGTGCTGATGCTGGAGAAGTTCTACCTCACCGATCTCTCACCTCAGATGCCGCAGTTTGTTGCTCAGTTGCGCACCACCCAGACGCTGGAGACCAAGGGAGCGCCATGAAGGGTGAATTTAGAAGGAGAGAACTTGAAATCTGACTAATATTATTACTAACCCATTGATATTATTGAAAAGTCTCGATTTCTGGGGTTTCGTTCTCCTATTTCCAAACTTTTTTCGTGCATATGGACTTTTAGAGTATCCCCGATGTCTAAATAGAAGGACACATCAAAATGACTTGGGTAGGTCTATGAATATTACCTCCGTAAATCGTGGGACGATGAACCGCTACGGAACTCTGGATTGATGCAGAGGAAAGAATACGAAAGTCATTCCCGAAAGGATTGTGTGACAGGTAGGATTTTAGTTACCACCAAAACTGAATATGGGTGGTGAAACATTTTCAGTAGGATGAGGGAACATCACAATCACCCTCAAACGATTTGGACTGTAATTGTATCTGCATCAAATCGTTACCGTAGTTTTAGTAGAGGAAGAACTCATATGGATTTGGAAGACCCCAATGGTGTGAGTGAATGGGATATCGGACTACCCACCCACCTTCTTGAATTTCAAACGTAATAGTATTGGTTCAATAAGTTTCTCTGATGCAATGTGTTCTGGTGTCACTGGACTCAAGATGGACATACTATTCACCCCCAGTGGGGGTTTTAGTATGTCTGGAGAACACTACCTCAAGATAATCAACTCAGACCAACCCCATCTGGACTTCCCTTTAGGATATTGCTTGAAACGCATCTAACGGGGTCATCCACCAGAACCCCTAAATACTCCTGTAGAGACTGCTGAACAGGAGGATATCCCATGACAAAAGACCAACAGGAACCTGAACTCAAACCCTTATGGGGTCTGAAGAAGAAACCTCTATCCAATAAACCTAAGAAGAAACGCATTCTAGAGACCGTCAATCGAATGGTCTCCAGAATCCAAAATGACGAAAGGAAATACTTATGAAGAAACACCCAAACCAGACCTGTCTCAGGTTACCCGATGTCCTCAAAGACGAGATGACCACCTTGTGTGACAAATTCCAAATCAACCACTCAGACCTGATGCGTCGTGCAATCTCTGAGTTCATTCAGAGAAACACTGACAATCCAGAAACCAATGGGAAGTTGATGTTCGTCTGATGCGTCAGATAAGTCCTTGAGTTGAAGTGTATTTCCGTATCACCCGGACATACTGCGCACATTACATCCCAGAAAACCCTACTTGGACTTCCTTGTAGGGTTTTTTCGTGGAAATCGGGGAAACCGGGAAAAGGTTCGGAAAAAGGTGATGGGGTGGTGATTTGTATCTGTGGGGTATCGAGTTTCCACCGTGTCCTCTGAGGGTTTCCACAGAGGTATCCATCCTGATTTCCCATTCCCCACATTTGCTGTCACAATTCCCCTATGAAACACATCCTCGCATCGGTG
>MPLX02007588.1_pt1 | contig 20581 bp, 5 predicted proteins | sample 1617341 | NCBI WGS metagenome assembly MPLX02 (sample SAMN05944804, study PRJNA350692) | marine metagenome | biome: marine; feature: ODZ; material: water; isolation source: 120 m water sample filtered on 0.2 um supor filter | place: Pacific Ocean | collected 2012-04-08 | depth 120m m | reverse complement strand
GATGATACTGTCAAAACCCTTGGCGACGTTGAACACCCCCGAGAGAGGTTTGCTGCACAACCAACCGACAATGGTAAGGAGAAAGATCGTAAGGGTGAGGATCCGCGGGGCAGTCAAGACGAAAGGTTCCGCCTTCCGGCTCAGGTCCGGGATCTTGCCGGGACGCAGGACGAGAAACAGGATGGCAACCAGACAGGGAAAGAGAATCACTACACAGGGGATTCCAAACTTGAGCCATTCCGTGAACTCGATTCCCAGTTCCTCGGCGGCGATGAGGTTGGGGCCAGTCCCAATGATGGTGCCGATCCCTCCGATGTTTGCCGAGTAAGCCAGTCCGAGCAGGACAAAGGGAGCCGCTCTGGCTACTGTCTGCACTCCTGTTCTGGTCCGCAGGTCACTGAGGAGACCAAGTGCGACCGGAAAGAGGAGGGCGGTGGTGGCGGTGTTTGAGATCCACATGGACGTGAAGGCCGCGGCCAGGAACAGCCCGATGCAGGTGAGATAAAATCGGCCTTTGGCAAGGGTCAGGATCCCGTTGGCCAACCAGTTGCTCAGTCCCTGTCTCGTCAGGGCAGCGGCAATTCCAAAGCCGCCAAGAAAGAGGAAGATGAGGTGGTGGGCAAATCCGGAGAAGGCCTGCGGCACGATGGTCTTGGGATCCCCGCTGAAGACTCCGGTCAGAACCGAGATCACTGGCACGAGCAGGGCCGTAATTGCGAGGGGAATAGCCTCGGTCAGCCATAGGATGGCGGAGAGGGCAAGGATCGCGAGACCGGTGCGGACCTGGGTCGCAGTATGGGTGTCGGTATCATCGGCAGGCAGGAACCAGTAGATTAAGGCGAAGGCCACGAGAGCCGCCCCGATCGAAAGCATCTTGAACCGATTCGATCGCCCGGGCTGGCTGGCCTGCTCCTCCCGGACGGCAGTCTCCTTTTCCTCACCCATTGACTACTGCTTACGGGCATCAGGATCATTGGGCAAGCGTGACAGCTCCAATTCGTGAGGTTACGATTTTCTTCGACTCTTATTACGCTCTCAAGCTCATCAACATTGGTATTACTGCGTGGTCCCATAAGTAGTTTGTTTCATGCCCTCTGATGAAAGATAGCAACGAACATTGGGCTTCCCGGCCCCGGAAGCCGGTTGCAGGAGGCTGGCCAGGAGAAGAAGGTGAGAAGGATACGCATGAGGTTCCGTTCACTTCGGGTTGATCTACCCGGGGCGGATGGACGACTGAGCAATACCCCGACTGCACCCGAGGGCAAGCAAGGTGGTGACAGCGGTCCGGAAAACGGGGACCTGACCCACGCTTGAGGGCTCCCGCGATGTGCCTGGGAGGAGTCCTGCGAATAAGATACAACATGTGCCGCAAATCTCTTCGATGATCCCTTTCCGAACTATGGGAGATCTGCTACCAAGTGGGCGAAATGAAAATTCAGCCTGCTCTTCTTGCCTTCGCCTTAACTGTCTTGCCTGCCAGTTCTGAACTGGCCGTCGATCCGGAGACCGCCCTCAGGACCGGGTCAGTGAATGGTTACCCTATCCAGCCCGCTGCCAACCTCAGCGGGGCAAACCTCAGCGGAGCTGACCTCAGCAAGGCCGATCTCAGGGGCGCCAATCTCACTGGGGCTAATCTTTTTCAGGTGAACCTCAATGGAGCCAACCTCAATGGAGCCAATCTCAGTGAGGCCAACCTTTTCGGAGCCGACCTGAACGGAGCCAGCCTTGAGCAGGCCAATCTTGAGCAGGCCAACCTTGAGCAGGCCGATCTTGAACAGGTTAACCTCCTGGGAGGAACCCTCAATGGAGCCAACCTCACCGCAGCCAACCTCAACGGGGCCAACCTTGAAGCACTGCACTCCGGAGGAATCATCGGCACTCCAACCGTTCCTGCAGGATGGCAATTACCAAACGGGTATCTCGTTGGCCCGGGGGCCAATCTTGGCGCGGCTCAACTCGCTGGCGTCAACCTCCAAACCGCCGAGCTTGCCGGAGCCAATCTCTCCGGAGCCGAGCTTGCCGGAGCCAATCTCTCCGGAGCGAACCTCGACGGAACCGTCCTCGATGGGGCCAACCTTGCCAACCTGCGTTCGGGAGGCATTCTTGGAACTCCGGTCATGCCTGCCGGATGGCAACTTCGCAATGGGTATCTGGCCGGACCGGAAGCAGATCTCGGCGGAGCAGATCTCAGTGGCGCAGATCTCAGCGGAGCAGATCTCAATGGGGCCAACCTCAGTGGAGCCAACCTCAATGCCGCATCGCTGATCGACTCCAGGTTGGACCAGGCCAACCTGGCACAGGCCAGTCTTGAGGCCGTCCGCTCGGGGGGCATCACCGGAACCCCGACCCTGCCCGCGGAATGGCAACTCCAAGACGGTTACCTGATCGGCCCGAAAGCCAACCTCATCGGCGCCCAGCTTGCCGGGGCTGACCTTGAGCAAGCCAACCTGGACCAGGCCAACCTTGAACTGGCCAACCTCAATGGGGCCGACCTCAGCGGGGCCAACCTCAGCGGAGCGGATCTCAGCGGGATCAATCTCAGCGAAGCGGATCTCTGGGGAGCCATCCTTGATGGAGCGAACCTCCGGGGAGCCAATCTCAGTGCAGCCGACCTCCTCGGGGCCAATCTCGACGACGCTGATCTTCTTGGAGCCATCCTTGGACAGGCTAACCTTGAGCAGGCCACGCTCAACAGAAGCAACCTGAACGGGGCCGATCTCCCGGGAGTCAACCTTGGGGGGGCCAGTCTCGCACACGCCAACCTCCTGCAAGCCAACCTGAACGGAGCCAACCTGAACGGAGTCAACCTCAATGGAGCTATCCTTGATGGAGCAGACCTTGCAACCCTTAGTTCCGGAGAGATTATTGGAACTCCCTCCTTACCTGACGGGTGGCAATTCGAAAAAGGGTACTTGATCGGCCCCCGGGCCAACCTCAGCGGAGCGGACCTCTCTGGAGCCAACCTTAAGACCGCGGATCTTTTTCAGGCCAACCTCAGTGAAGCCAACCTCAGTGAAGCCAACCTCAGTGAAGCCAACCTCGGTGAAGCCAACCTCGGTGAAGCCAACCTCAATGGGGCAGATCTCGATGGAGCAGATCTTACTGACTCCTCCCTCCGGGACGCCGACATCAAACGGGCAGACCTTACTGCATCCAATCTGTCCGGGGCTATCACAACCGGGATGACCCGGGGGGGGCTGGAGGGCCTCAACAACAAGCGCATCAATGCGCTCAAGCTGCAATTGGACAATTTCGAGCACGGACCCGGACTCTCTCCTGAACAGGCGGCTGCCATCGAGATCAACACAACCGGGATCGACGCTCTGAAAACGGTGCTGGACACCGTGAATATCCAATTACGCCAATTGAACACCCAGGTGGAGGGCCTGCAGGCATCACTGGACGAGAAGGATGCCCAGATTGCGGAATTATCCGGACGTCCCACCTTGGAGCAACTTCAGGACGCCCGCACAGGATCCCTCCTCCTGAGTGCTGATCAGGAAACCAGTGTCGTCACGCTGGAGTTTGATATCCAGGAAAGCGACAACCTCCGGGACTGGGTCAGCCGCCCGGAGAAGATCACCGCAACCTTGCCGCTGGCGGAAGGAAAGAAATTTGTCCGTATCGCCCTGAGCAGGTAACTCCTCGAGTCCGGAACGGAATGCGGCGGGCGTGCCTCGGAGGCACGCCCGCCCCGGATTTTTGTCCCCCGCGAACGGTGCGAGGGTGGAGCTGTGCCATCACCTCCCTTCCTCCCCCGCGACCCGGGGACATCCCCCTCCTGCCGACTGGTGTGGCAGGACGAGTTTTCCGGCCCCCGGCTCGACCGGAAAAAGTGGAGAGCGGTTGATGATCCCACCATCGGCAGATACGGGCTCGGCAACGGGGAATCCCAGGCCTGCCTCGATGCCGAGGGAGAGACTTTCCTCGTCCGGGGCGACCGATTGATCATTGTGGCCCACCATGCCCCCGGTGCGACGTATCCCCTGCGCGATAAGCCTTCCGGCAAGATTAGGAAAGAGATCGGCCACCAGGATTTCAAGTCCGCCAAGGTGACCCTGTGCGGTCCGATGATCCTTCCGCGCGGAGAAAGGGCAGGGATTCAACTGGGCCCGCGAGTTGTCGCGACCGGGCGGGTAGAGCAGGGGTCCGGGTTTGGCTTGCCCGGACATGCGGTTCCCGATAGGAACACCGTTATGAGTCCGCAGCGCCTTGTCCGCTCTTCTGGCCGTTATCCCCGCGTAGGCGAGGTTGTTGCTGGCTGGAGGAAAGGTGTCGGATACCGCGTTCCCTGAATCAGAGGGCCTTCCCCCGCGGTGGCATATTCTCTGATTGCGCTTTCGAGTGCCGGGCTGCCGAATGACTTAATCTCAACTTTGCCGGTGCCATTGAACCTCAAAGAGCTCATCGAATCCAGTGATGGTCCCGATGAATTCTGGAGCCGTCTCGCGGAGTTGTTATCTGGTTCGTGGGGTTTCTCACAACTCCTGGTGATCCAGAAGAGCGGGGACGGCGTCCGGTTACTCGGCAAGAGCACGAGTGGTCGGATTGAAAGCGTGCCCAGCGTGGTGCGGCAGGCGGTGGTTTCTGCGAAAGGCGAGGAAGGCCGGCAGATCGAGGTAGAGGGAAAGAGCTGGTCGATTGTCCCCGTCGAGGGTCCTGCGGGGAGCGTGTTTCATCTGGTGGGGGAGCTGCAGGAAGGAATTGCCGATGGAGGGGAGCAATTGAAACTGATGGCCGAAGCGGCAATAGCGGCATTTCACGCGCGATTGCGTGCGGAGCGCCAGGCCGAGTCACATGAGCAGCTCTCAAAGGTGCTCGACATCGGATTGCTGGTCGGGGAGGCGCCTCATTTCGACGAGGCGGCAATCCGCCTGTGCAATGAGGTGGCACATCAGCTGGGGGCCATGCGGGTTTCGCTGGGATGGAAACGCAATGAACGTATTCGTCTCGTTGCTACCAATCATGGCGGGCGGATCCGCAACGATACCGAGATGGCGGGTAGCCTTTCGCGCGCGATGGAGGAGGTCCTGCTGCATGACACGGAGGTGGGATGTCCGGCCCTGAGCGAGGATGTGATCTCCCAGCAGCACAAGAGTTACTCGGAGAGTCAGGGTAACAGTCATCTCCTCTCCATGCCGTTGCGATCGAACTCCGGTGTTACAGGGGCGCTCACCATCGAGCACCCCAATGAGGATGAGCCTGTAGGGCAGGAGCAGGTGGATGCCCTGCGGGTGGTTCTCGACCTCATCGGACCACACATGAACGAACTCTACCGGCGGACGGGTTGGATCGTCTTCCGGATGTGGAGGAACGTGCGCAGGTTCGCAGGAGGCCTCCTCGGCTACCGGCACACGGGATGGAAACTGGCCGGCACGATGCTGGTGCTTTTGTTCATGGTGTCCTGTCTCGTCCGGGCAACCCACAAGGTGAAGGCTCCCTTCATCCTGAAGGCGCAATCGTCAGCGATCCTGACCGCGCCCTTTGCAGGATACATCGAGCGGGTTCACAAGCAGGTTGGTGAGCATGTCAAACAGGGCGAGCTTCTGGTGGAACTTGATAAGCGCGAACTTCTGCTGCAGCGTGCGGAATTGATTTCCCAGCGGGATCGGGAACGCAGCGACGCCCGGCGTTATGAAGCGGAGGGTAAACTGGCTGACATGCGCCTCGCGCAACTGGGCGCTGAGCAGGCCGAGTCTAAACTGCGGATCGTGGATTACCGTCTTTCGCGAACTGAGATTCGCGCTCCGTTTGACGCTGTGATTGTGGAGGGCGACCTGATTGAGAGGCTGGCTTCCCCTACGCAGGCGGGAGAAATGCTCTTGCGGGTGGTGCAGGTTTCCGGCGCCTATGCGGACCTCCAGGTTGATGAACGGGATGTGCATTTCCTGGAGGCCGGCATGAAGGGAAAGCTCGCCTTCACCAGTCGTCCGGATGAGAGGTTTTCGGTGCGGATGGACACTTTCGAACCGGTGGCCGTGGTGGAGGAAAGTGGGACGGACTTTCGCATGCGGGTGGCGGTGACCGGGGAGTCCCAGGACTGGTGGAGGCCGGGGATGACGGGGACCTGCAAGATCAAGGCCGGGCACCGGTCTCTGGCCTGGATATGGCTTCACCGGAGCTGGGAGTTCATCCGGATGAAACTGTGGTTCTAAGAGAACCCCGGTGACGTAGTTGAGCAGGGAGAGAAAGACGAATCATGAGCCGTGGTCCTTCCGTATTCGATGAGTCCTGGCACAAGGTGCGGGTCTGTCGTGTGCGACTTCTTCCCGGTGTGCAGTTGATCCGGCAACGCTACCGGGGACAGAACTGGTACGTGGTGCGGGATCGTATGGGCCACCGCTTCTTTCGTATCCGGCCGGCCGCCTACGATTTTCTCTGCTTCCTGCAGACGGCCCGGAATGTGGAAGAGGCCTGGGAACGGTCCCTCAAGGTGAATGCCGGTAGTGCCCCGGGGCAGGGGGAGGTCGTGCAACTTCTGTCCCAACTGTATCAGGCGGGACTCCTGCGCAGCGATAGGGCCTCGAACGTGGAGTCCCTGGCGGAGGTCCAGCAACAGGAGCGCTCACGTGAACGGAAGCAGCAGTGGTCCAGCCTTTTATTCCTGCGTATTCCGCTGTGGAATCCCGACCCCTTCTTGCGCCGGACGGTGTGCCTTTTCAGCTGGTGCTTCACCCGCTTTGGCTTGCTTCTGTGGGTGGCGGCTCTGATTTGGGGAACCATGGCGCTCGCGCAGAACTGGAGTGAGTTCCAGGATGTTGCCAGAAGCGTTCTCGGCTGGGCGAACCTTCCCTGGCTCTACCTGAGCCTCATCCTGACCAAGGCCCTGCACGAGTTCGGTCACTCCTACGCCTGTCGCCGCTACGGGGGAGAGGTGCCCCGGATGGGCATCATGTTGCTCATCTTCAATCCCCTGCCCTACATGGATGCGTCTTCGAGCTACGCCTTCCAGGAAAAGCACCGAAGAGTCATCGTGGGAGTGGCGGGAATGATGACCGAGCTTTTCGTCGCGGCGCTTGCGCTCGTTTTCTGGGCAAACAGTGGCGATGGTATCGCGAATAGAGTGGCTTACAACGTGGCCATCACGGCCTCGGTATCGACCCTTCTGTTCAATCTCAATCCGCTGCTGCGCTTCGATGGTTATCATATTCTGAGCGATGTGCTGGAAACCCCGAACCTGCAGAGTCGTTCCCAGCGCACGGTCCTGCACTGGCTGGAGAAGCATCTCTTCCGGGTGCCCCCCGGACCCATGCCGGCGGAGTCAAAGGGGGAAGCGGCCCTCTTCGGAATATATTTTGTAGCGAGCTGGATCTACCGTTTCTTCCTGATGGCCGGGATTCTGCTCTTCGTCTCGAAGCAGTTTTTGATCCTCGGGGTCATCCTTGCCTTGGTGTTTGGCGTCATGTGGGGAATTGTCCCCCTCGTCAAGTGGACCAACTATCTGCTGACAAGTCCCAAACTCATGAATCGTCGTTTTCGCTCGATTGCCGTCACCACCGCGGTGCTTGCGGTGATTTGCAGTTTCCTGTTCCTGCTTCCCGTTCCTTACCATTTCCGCTCCGAAGGAGTGGTGCGCTGCGAGGTTTTCGAGAACGTCTACGCCACCTCCGGGGGGATCGTGGCGAAGATCCTAGTGCCTTCCGGAACAATGGTTGTCTCCGGCACGCCCCTTGTTCTTCTGGAAAATCCTGAGTTGCTCGAGGAACAGCGCCTGCTTGAGATTGAAGAGGAGCGCACGGACCTTCGTCTTCAGCGCGAACGTGCCGAGCAGGCGACCGGCGTCGAGGCGGTGGAGGCCTACTTGCTGGCCCTCAAGGAGCGTCAGGCTGACATGGACTGGCAGCTGCAGAGCCTCGTCGTGAAAGCAAAGTCAGATGGTCGCTGGATTGCGTCGGACCTTGAGGACAAGCGGGGGGTGATGGTGCCCCGGGGATTCTCGCTCGGTCACGTGCGAGGGGAGGGGGAATTCAATTTTTCGGCGGTGATCAGTCAGCGCGATGTGGACCGGGTTTTCGCCCGGGAGTCCCCGGAGGGAACCGTGCGGTTGAGAGGTCAGGTGGGAAGCGAACTCAAACTGATGGGGATTGATGCCATCCCTGCCGACCAGAGCGAGTTGCCGTCGGCCGCCCTGGGCGTTCTGGGCGGTGGTAGCTTGGGGGTGAATACTGCAGAGGCTGACGGGAGCCAGTCCACCGAGCCATTTTTCGAGTTGCGCGGTAGATTGAGTTTGCCGGAGGAATTCAGGGCCGAACATGGACAACGCGGGGTAGCGAGGTTTGCCCTGCCCCGGAAGCCCCTTGGACTGCAGTGGGCGCACCGCCTGCGGCAGCTGTTACAGAAGGAATACCAGTTGTGATCCTGCATGCGCCCAGTGCCTACCAGAAGTCCTTTTATCAGCGTCCGGTAGAGAAGGACCTGCAAGGACTGGATGGGTTTGCCAAGAAGTTGGCGGGAATCTGGCGGCGACGTCCAATGGTGAGGAAGCCATGGCAACAGCGTGTCGAGGAAGCACTGGCAATCTGGAAAGACCTGGAGAGCCTCGGGGAAGGGGCGCTTAATGAACGGATTGAAGAGTGCCGGATGCGGTTCGACCACCACGAATCATTGCCATCGGCGGAAGCTCTTGCGGTCGTGTGCGAAGTGGCTTCGCGCACCATCAGGCTCAAGCCCTATCCCGTTCAAATGCTGGCGGTGCTTGCTCTCTGGGGAGGATACATGGCTGAGATCGATACGGGGGAAGGAAAGACGCTCTCCATTGCGCTGGTGGCAGTCTTTGCAGCCTGGAGTGGTGAGCCGTGCCATATTGTAACTGCCAACGACTACCTGGCTGCCCGGGATGCGAAGACGATGCATCGTTTTCTGGCACGGCTCGGCGTCACGGTTGGCGTGGTAGTCGGGGAGACGGAGGAGGTGGAGCGGCGGCGTGCATACTACAGGATGGTAACCTACACGACCGCCAAAGAGGTGGCCGCGGACTACCTGCGGGATCGGTTGAGACTTCAGGAATGGGACCGTTCAGGGCGGCGTCAGTTTTTCCGGAAAGTGGCCCGTACTCCAGACGGTCGTGTCGAACTGGTCCAACAGGGACTGTTTCGTGCCTTCATCGACGAGGCGGACAATTGCCTGATCGATGAGGCGGTGACCCCCCTCCTGATCAGTCAACCGCAGAGGGAAGAGCACCTTGAAGAGGCCTGCCAAGCGGCATGGTTTATAGCGGAACGGTTGGGAGAAGGCCGTGATTACGTAATCCGCCCGGTCGAGCGCATGATAGATGTCACGGCAGCAGGCCGGACTGCGGCTGAAAAGCTCGGGGGCTTTCCTGAGTCGGCACTCTGGCGCTGCCCCCGGCGTCGGTTGCAGATGATCCTGCTGGCACTGGAGGCGAAGGAATTCTTTGAAAGAGGCGTTCACTATATCCTGGAGAACGAAAAGGTGGTGATAGTTGATGAGGGGACCGGGCGTCCGATGCCGAACCGGAGTTGGAAGCTCGGCCTGCACCAGATGGTGGAAGCAAAGGAAAGGGTGGAACTCACCGCTCCGTCACAGACCATTGCCCAGATCAGTTTTCAGGCCTTCTTCAAGAAGTACAAGATCATGGCAGGAGCAACCGGTACTGCGCGGGAGATCGCAGATGAAGTCTGGTCCATTTACTCGGTCCCCAGTGTCCGGATTCCCCGTAACCGCCCGAATCGCCGAAAGTACCAGGGAATTATCTACTGCACGAATCAGGAAGAGCGCGATGAGCGGATCCTGTCGGAAATCGAGGGGATGGTGGGGAAGGGGCAACCCGTGCTGGTGGGTACCCGCAGTGTAAGTTCAAGCGAGGAACTCGGGAGAAGGCTGAGTTTCCGGGGGATCGACTGTGAGATTCTCAATGCGACCCGTCTGGCGCACGAGGCGGCCATTATTGCAAAGGCGGGAGGGGCGAAGAAAGTCACAATAGCAACGAACATGGCGGGACGGGGGACGGATATCGAACTTGGTTACGGAGTTGCGGAGGCAGGAGGACTGCATGTCGTGGCCACTGAGCCTCACGAGAGTCGTCGGGTAGATCGGCAACTCTTTGGCCGCTCCGGGAGGCAGGGAGACCCGGGATCGGTGGTGTGTTTTTATCGTCTCGATGACGAACTGTTTTGCCGGAACCTGCCGTCCGCCCTGATCAGGATTCTTTGCAGGATGAAGAGAGTTCCCGGAGCCCACATCGTCATGAGATGTGCGCAGTGTCTTGCGCAACGCCGTGCGGAATCACTTGCACGCAAACGTCGCGCACTGGTTTCCAAAAATGATGCTTCTCTCAAGAGGTCGCTAGGCTTCGCGGAGGAGCGTTGAAGGGGATTAAGGAAAGAGAAATAAGAGTGACCTGTTAGGTGCTTATTTCATTTTAATTAATATTATGTATTAATTAAACACATTGTAGATTAACCGCTTTCTGTGGTCGTTTTTGGTCTATCGGAATTCTCCTTGTGAGTTGGCTTGAAGATTTTGTCTACTGTCACTGTGCGACGTGGTGAGGAGATGGCGAGACCGGGTGATGACGCCGCATGGCATGGTGACCAGAGGACGCGTTTTGCCGTCGAGCAACTTGAGCCAAAAATACTTCTGTCCGCCGCCCCGGTCGACGCACCCTCCTCCTGTTGCGGCGTCAGCGACAATCTGTTCGTATCCGATGATGAGAGTGGACAGGACTGGACGAGCGATGAGGTCGAGGTGCTGGAATCAGAGGTATGGTCCGATCCAGAACAGGAAGAGAGTTCTGACAACCTGCTGCTTGATGCTGGCGAGGTGATTGACTGGTCCTTTGATTCAGAAACTGCCTCTCAAAGAGACACCGGGACGGAGCATGTCGACATCAATGATCTTGAGAGAGTGGAATCCTGGGTAGTGGAGGACGGGCAGAGGTTAAAGGGTTCCGGGACGTTTGAAGGAGAACTTGTCAATGAGGGCACCCTTGCGCCGGGGAACAGTCCTGGGGAGACTCGTTTTGACCGATTTGAAAATGAAGGAACTCTCCAGATCGAAATCGCCGGGACCGCAGAGAGCAACTTCGATCGCGTGATTGTCGCTCAGGATGCTGTCCTGGACGGGGCCCTTGAAGTGGTTTTGCTTGATGGCTTTGTTCCGGCTGCCGGCGATGAATTCGAGTTCCTTACCTTCGCCTCGAGCGAGGGGGATTTCTCCCAGATTGCGGGTCTGCAGATTAGTGACACCAGGTACTTTGTTCCCATCAAGTCTGATGGCGGTTACAAACTCCGGGTGGTCGATGTCGGGGCCGTTCCTGTCGCGTTGCTGGATGGAGACTTCAGATTTGATAGCGGAATAGACGCTGTTAACCAGCAACTGCTTGATGTCTTGTCAGGCACGCAGGATCTGAGTCTCTTGCAGGAACAGAGTCTCTTCGGGACTTTTGAAGCAGGGGGACTTGAGATCAGCGGAGAGTTCGCGATAGGCCAGGACGGGACTTATGCCTTTTTCCTGATGGAGAGTGGCTCCGTCTTGGTGTCAGGAGGTGAAAGCGGGATTTTCGATGGTAGTGAGGCCGGATTCCGCCTCAGTGGCGCCCGCTTGGCGGTGATCTACGACCCGGTCACGCAGAGCTTCGCGATCACGGGATCGGGAGAACTCAGTGCCTATGGGGGGGAGATCGATCTCGGGGGCACTCTGGAAGTAGCGTGGAGCAATCTGGGCACCAACCTGATCAATAGGGAATTTTCGGCCAGCGGAGTGAGTCAGACCGTGACGGTGGTGGATGACACAGCCAATCTCCACGGTCGGTTCGTATCGGCCTATCTCGAGGGCGCCCATCTGCAATTCGATTTCGGACTGGCCCTGCAGACCGGGACCGCCTCCGCCCTGAGCGTTACGGTGGATCATGGATCGTTGAAGTTCACCGACTCCGGGAGGGCGAACGTGAAGATCGAAGAAGTTTCGGGAATATTCACAGTCGACGGTGATCAGGATTTCAGTCTCCTGCTGGATGGGAGGATCAACGCGGCCTTCTCCGGCTTCTCTATTTCAGACCTGCCGGTGACGGTGAGTTACAGCGAGTCTGGGACCGAGGGCGCGAGAGTTTCGGTTAGCGGGTCACGTAAGGTTGGCGGCTTCCTGCTCGCAGACATCCGCATGGCGGGCGATTTCGTGCTGGATATCACTGAGAATCCGGGAAATTCGGTTCCTGAGATCCTCTTTGCCTTCAGCGAGGTTTCCTTCCTCTCGTCCATTGCGAACCTTACCGGCGGGAGCGGGGTCATTATTGCCGGGGTAGAGGGAGTGGCAGCGCAGATTTTTGGAACCGCGACCGGAGAGGCTGGAGGATTCAGTGCAGGAGGGCGGATCCAGTTCCGGGTCAATACCACCGGCCGGGAGATCGACGAAGTGGTTCCCTTCGAGGAAGGCTCGGTTCACGTAACCTTCGGACCGGGTGAGACCGGAACCAATTTCTCCGAGGTCGTATCTCTCACAGCATTTCTTGAAATCGGTGAGTTTCTGCAGGTGCGGGGTCCCCTGAGTTGGACCACCACCACCCTTGAACTGGACGGGAATCCCGAACCTCTGGAGGTGCGAACCATCGCCGATGACTCGCTGGAGATCTTCCTGGGGGCAAGCGAACTGGTTCCCGGGGTTTGGGGCCGGGACGTGGGTGCCACCGGGTTCTTTTTCGGTGATGCAGAATTGGCAGTTATTCACTTTGTTGAGGAGGACACCTATGCCCTGACAGCTTCCGGGACCGCGTTGGCCTCAAGTGCCGGGACGGGGTCGATGGCCGGGACCGGAACGCTCACTTTCAACCAATCGGGGCTGATCATCGACGAGACTATCGAGTTTCTTGGTCAACCGGGAGTGGGGTTGCGGATATCCTTCCTGGATAATTCCACGGATATTGCACTCGATATCGATCAGCTTGAAATCGAGGTGTCCGGCCAGAATCTGCAGGCTTCGGCCCGGGTTACGGTGGGAAGCGATCGACTGGAGGTGGATCTTCAGGAGTTGAGCGCAACTTTCAATCTGGGGTCCGGAACCCTGGGGTTTGCAGGGGCCGAGGGTGAGTTTTTCCTCGGAAACGACCAGGCTTACGGGAGCGTGACAGGCTCCATCGTCCAGAACGGCTTGGATTTCCTTTCCCTCAGCGGGTCCCTCGGGCTGGATTTCAATACTGGTGAGGCGCCCGGAGAGTTGCGCAGCGGCGAGGTGCTGCCGGGCGGGCCCCTGGTGCGGTTGAGCGGGCGCAATCTGACCCTGACTGTCGATGGAGAATCGCTGACCGGCAGTTTCACCTTTGAGAATGGCTCCCTGGATGGAACCAACGGAGAACTTTCCGCTGGCCCTGCCGGTCCGGGAGAGACCCCGGTTCTCCTCGTTCAGGCCGACCAGGTAGGGCTCTCGACCAACGGGTTGACGGGGCCGGAGATGGATTTCGAAGGGGTTCTGGTGCTTTCCCAGGATTGGCTCGCCGGCCAGTTGGCGGGGACTTTCAACTACACGGAGCCGGATGTCACAGTGGCCGGCACGGTAGGTCTGGTGCTCAATACGTCGACGCAGGCGATCCGGATTCCGGCGGAGGCGGGGAGCGTGGCAGTTGATGTGGAAGCCGGGCCGGGCGTGGTCATCACGGCTGACGACTTTGTAGCCGACCTGCAGGCTGGCACCATCATGGGCTCCTTCAGCCTCTTCACCGAAATGGTAGAGGGCATGGCCGCATTGCGTTTTGACGTGGCCGACCTCGACCTCCGGTTCGGGGGAACCCTTGATGATCCTCTGGTGGCTCTGGGCGTGTCCAGCGGGCTCTTTTACATCACCAGTGAGGGGTTGCTGGGAAGCATCAGCGGACTTCGCATCGATGCGGGCTCCTTGAGCTTTTCGGGCACTCCCAGCTACTCTTTCAATACAACCTCCATTACATGGTCGGGGATCGACCCGGGTGTTTTCAGACTGGGAGCGCCAGAGCTGACTTTCACGGTCGGGGATTTTTCCTTCCTGGGGAACATTGATCTTTCCCTTCCCAGCGAGTTCAACCGTGATCTCCTGCAGGATCAATACCCGCGCCCGCCCGGGTTCGACGGTCTGCAGATCGCCTTCTCCGGGGTGAATCTCGATCTCCCCGGCGGGGCTGGATCGGTGACCGATATCAACGGGGCCCTGTTTGCGGTTGATGGTGGGATTCTCGGCCAACTGGCCGCAGATCTGGATCTCAGTACCTCTGACCTTGCCCTGAGCGGCTCTTCTGCCCTGGCGTTTAACTCCACAGCCTCGGCCTTCCAGGGCACTCTCAACGCAGGTGATTCCTCGGTGCCGGTCGATGTGCCGGCCGGGCCCTACTTCGCCTTCGGGTTGACCGATCTCGACTTTTCCCTGCTGGGTTCGACCGTGACGGGAGATGTCACTGTGGTGCTGAGCCAGGGTCTTATAGGGGAGAGTGGCGACGCGGTGGAGGTCGAGGTGGATGGTCTCACGATCGACGGGCGACTTGGCGACGGAGCACGATTCAATTTAAACGAGCTCACGGGTTTCCTTCTCAGCGACAGCCTGGGGGTGGCAGGATCATTTGCCGGGGGTCTGGAATTCACCGGCCTCCAGGAGATCGAGTTTTCGATTTCCTCCGCGGCGCTGGATTTCAGCACCCGCGATCAGGAATTGACTCATATCTTCGACAACCAGGAGTTCCATTTCGGCCCTTCCAGCTATTTTGAAATGGAAGCTGGGGATGCCACCGCCGAGCTCCTGGGCAACTCCATTTCGGGTGATTTCCGCTTCGGTTTCGATCCCGCAGGGGGGCTGGTCACTCCTGAACTGGTTACTGCGGTCAACAATGCCAGCCTGACCCTTGGCACGGGGGGGCTGGTCAGTATAAGCAGTGGAAGTGGAGCCCTGATCCTGGATGAGGAGGGGGCCGCGGGCAGTTTTGTGGGAGATCTGGCTCTCTCCGTGCCCAACGTTTCGGCTGGGGGCAGCTTTGCCGGGGTTTTCAATACCGGGTCAGAGGCAGTTGAACGCAGCATCGAAACCGGCGGGGAGATGGTTACACTGGCAGTTCCCGGAGGTCCACATATCGGCATCAGCGGGGTCCGAGTCTCTCTCGTGGTGGGTGCCCAGACCTTTGCCGGTTCCTTCAATTTCCAGTCCCTGTCCTCTGGGGAGGTAGGGATCCGCGGGGTGGGCCTCAGTGCTACCATCAGCGACGGAGGCACGGATTACTTCGAGTTGAACGAGGCCAGTGGCGGGTTCTTCCTCTCCCAGGCTGGTGCCGCACTGGAAGTGGAGGGTGTCCTGCGAGTCCTCATTCCGGGCATTGATGCGGGAGGCAGGTTCAAACTGGAGTTCAATGATACCGGGGCAGAGGTCGGCGAAGTCTTCTCCATCGGGACGGAGACTCATACGATCTCGATTCGCGCCGGGCCCTTTCTGGGGATCAGTGCGAACAACACGAACCTTACAGTGGCGGGTCAAAGCCTTTTCGGGACTTTTGACTTCGAAACCGTCGGGGATGGTTTCACGCTGGAAGCCCGCGGGGCAGATCTTGAGTTTGGGCCCGCGATTGGAGACCCCTGGGTCACCATGTCTGATGCCAACGGGGATTTTGCGGTGGATCCTGCCGGGATTACCGGCGCGATGAGTGTTGGTTCCTATTCTCTGAAGATTCCCAACATTGAGTTCAGCGCAACCGGTGAACTTCGCCTCGATCTGAACTCCCGTATTGCCGGAATCACCCGCGAGGTGGATCTCGGTTCCGGCCCCGAAACGATCACCTTCCCGGCCGGACCTTATGTGCGTCTGAGTCTCCTCGATTCGGAGGTGGCTCTCACGGGCCTGAGCACTTCCGCGGGCAGTGTCAGTCTGACCGGAAACTTCTTCCTCGAAGAGCAGGAAGGCGTCACCCGCATTGCAATGGCGGAGGTCGAGGCCGGGGTGGATGTCGGTGGATCGGGTGCCCGGTTGATCGGCGGTGAAGGAGTCCTGGTTGTAAGGTCATCCGGGGTGGCAGGGGCGCTTCGGGGCACTTTGGAAGCTGATGTCCCGGTTCTCAGTGCGGGTGGAACCCTCGTGCTGCGCTTCAATAATACGGGTGGAGCGATCGATGAAACCTTCTCGCTCGGGGATGATGAAATCGTGCTTCAGTTCTCCGGGGAGGAGGGCAACGTGTTTGCCGTCAGCCTGGAAGGCGGATCCATCGCGGTGGGCGACTTTATCACGCTGGAAGGTAGCTTCACCTTCGACAATCGGAACGGACGGCAGGTGGCGGGGGCTGCCGGGGTGACCATCTTCGTGGGTGATGGGCCCTATACTCTTGAAGACGGATTGCGCAATCCGCTGGCCCAGGGATTCCTGGTCACCGACGCAACAGTTGGTCTGGTGAAGCTGGTTTCGGGACCGGAAACCTCCTACGCCCTCGAGGCCAGCGGGGTGGTGGAGGTGATTGGTCTCACGGATCTCAGCCTCGAGGGTATGGTCGATGTGCGGTTCAACTCCTTCCAGGAGACAGTGGAGGAGACTGTCACCGTCGCAGGTAGCGAGGTGAATGTGAACTTCGGTCCGGACGAAGCCGCCGGTATCAGCGGGTCGCCGTTTTTTGAACTGGGAGGAAGAGGTCTGGTCGTGGTGGCGGGATCCCAGATGCTGATGGCGAACCTGAGTGTCAGTCGTTACAGGATTGACCGGGCCGGCACTCCGGAAGATGACAGCGACGACGAAGAGACCTTCCGGTTCAGCCTCTCAAACGCGGTGGCGTCCTTTTCGAACGGAGCTGACCCCATCCTGACCCTGGAAGGATCGGGTGATCTCTTTCTCTTCGAAAATGGAGTCGCTGCCAATCTGTCCGGTTCACTGGCTGTAAACATTCCGGATGTGACTGCCACCGGGAGCTATTCCCTGCAGATCAATACCACCGGTGAAGAGTTCACCGAGAGCTTCATTGCCAATGGTATTCCACAGACCTTCGTCTCCCCGGCCGGACCTTACCTGCGTATTGCGGGCACGGGTGCCGGGGTTGCCATCTCCGGGCAATCCATCGCTGGTGACTTCGTCTTTGAAAAAGCGGCAAACGGCGAGGTGGTGGCGGTGGTTGCCGATGCTTCAGTCGTTCTGGGTGATGGCAGTGACGGGGTGGTCGGTCTCAACGAGGGCACAGGTTTCCTGCTCCTCACCTCCGAGGGTTTTGCAGCCAACGTGAGCGGTGTGGTGCAGGTTGAAGTGCCGGATGTGAGTGTGGAGGGAGAATTTGCGCTGGAGGTCAGTACGCGGACTACCGCCGTTAGCGAGGTCGTGGCCGTCGGCAAGGAGCAATTCCCAATCGATGCCCGGGCTGGACCTTTCTTCGGCATACAGGGAAGTAACGTCAGACTGGTCGTAGCAGGGCAGGAACTGAGCGGAGACTTCCTCTTTGAGCGGTCCGATACAGGGGCCGTGCAGGTGCAGGCGTCCGGAGTGGCGCTTCTGATGCAAAGCGGTGGACGGACCCTGGTGTCCGTGAGTGGGGGAAGGGGTGAGTTTGAGGTGGATGCCACGGGGTTGGCCGGAGGGGTGACAGCGGGATCGGTCGTGTTCGACCTTCCGGGGGCCTTTTTCACCACCAGCAGGGTCCGGGTGGAGGTCAATACCCGGCCGGAGGCGGTGAGCGAATCCTTTGATCTGGGCGGGGGACTGGAAACCCTCGACCTTCCGGCAGGAGTCTTCGCCCGGGTTGCGCTGCTGGAGGCGGAAGTGCAATTCGGGAATCTTTCGGTTTCGGGTGTTCCGGCACGTCTGGCGGGCAACTTCTTCCTTGAGCAATCGACGACCCAGGTGCGGATTGCGCTCACGGATGTCGAGGCTTCGGTGGCAGTGAACGGAGCGAGTGCCCGGTTCATCAACGGACAGGGCGCCCTTCTCGTGCTTGCCGACGGGGTGGCTGGTGCCCTGCAGGGTGACCTGCAGGCGGCGGTTTCCGGGCTGGAGGCTTCCACCACCCTCATCCTCGAGTTCAACAATACCGGGGCAGCAGTCAGCGAAGTCATCGAGCTGGGAGCGGATACGGTCGAGTTGAACTTCAGCCTTGCGCAGGGGCAGTATTTTGCGGTTTCGCTGGCGGACGTTTCACTGGACATCGGGGGGGTCCTGACGGTGGAGGGATCGTTGAGTTTCATTACGGTTGCTGACCGGCAGACAGCCGCGGGCGCTGATCTGCGTATTTTCATTGGTGACGGCCCGGCAGTCCTGGAAGACGGATCACTCAATCCGCTCGCCCGTGGAATCCTCCTGACCGAGGCCACAGTGGGCCTGATCAGGCAGGGATCGAATTATGCCGTGACAGCCACGGGTGTGGCACAGGTGATCGGGATCAATGACCTGACTCTGGGTGGGAACGTCACGGTCCGGGTCAACATGTTCGACCGGCCGGTTGATGAGACTCTCGCCATCGCGGGGGTGACTGATCCGGTGAGGGTCAACTTCAGCGCTGAAGAGGTCGCTGCTCCGGGTGCCGATCCCTTCTACCGGATCTTTGGCCAGGAGCTCGACCTGGAGGCTTTCGGGCAGTCACTTGTATCCAACCTCTTCCTGCGGCGTATCGAGATTGATAATGAGGAGGCCCTCTACTTCGGGCTCGCTGATGCACGGGCTGCCCTCGGTGCCAGTGGTGATGAATTTGTTGTTCTCGATGGTGCGGCGGGCGACTTTGTCGTTCTTGGTTCGGGACTGGTAGCCTCTGCCCATGGTACTCTTGCGATCGACATTCCCGAGGTCAGCGCCTCGGGGACCTTCAGTTTCCAGGTGAATACCACGGGGTTGCCGTTTGATGAAAACCTGGAAATCGATGGGGTGAGTCGCAGCCTCAGCCTGGAGGCCGGTCCCTATGTCCGCATCCGCGGAGAAGGCGGAGATGCCGGTAATGTTCCACTCCTCACTCTGGCTGGGCAGACAGTGAGTGGAAACTTCTCCCTGGAACAAACCTCGGATGGACGGGTCACCATTCAGACCACAGAGGCCCGTGCAGTTCTGGGTGGAGCCAGCGAGGCGGTGATCTTTGAGCAGGGAGAGAGCTCCGGAGCCATTCTTCTCAACTCCAGGGGAGCCGCTGCTTCGCTCGGGGGGTCGCTCACGATTTCTGATCCGCACGTCAATGCGACAGGCGCCTTTACGCTCGAAATCAATACGACGGATGCGGCAGTCAACGAGATCCTTGTTCTTGGGGATGTTACGCAGGAGCTCGACCTGCCTGCTGGTCCTTACGTCAAGGTGACCGGCACAGGGGTCTCGCTGGAGATCCTCGGGCAGGCAGTGGCCGGGAATTTCGGGTTTGAAGAGACTGCCGACGGGAGGGTGGTAGCCCAGGTGGACAATTTCACCGTCTCCCTCGGGGATGGGACCCGGACCCTGGTGGGTGTTGAGAATGGATCCGGCGCAATGGTCATCACGGAGGCCGGGACAGCCCTTGATGGAGGGGGGCAACTGTTCGTGAATGTGTCCGAGTTTTCGGCGGAGGGCGAATTCCGGGTCCGAATCAACACCACGGGAGAAACCGTCAGTGAGACCATCGATCTGATGGGGAGTTCCCGGACAATCAGCCTTCCGTCCGGGCCTTTTGTCAGGGTGGAGGGGACAGAAGTCTCGCTTCTTGTCTCAGGGCAGGAACTCGCCGGGAACTTTTCGTTCGAGCAGACCGACGATGGCAAGGTCAAGGTAGCGGTCGACAGCGTGGTGTTGCGCCTGGGTGACACCAATGATGATTTCGTGCGTTTTGAGAACGGGACGGGAGCCTTCCTCTTCCAGAATACAGGGGTGGCTGGTCAGCTTGATGGCGATATTGCCCTCGATATTCCGGGAGGAGTCCGCTCTTCGGGCAGTTTCAGGCTCCAGCTCAATACCACAGGTGCGGCCGTCAACGAGATCTTCGAACTGAATGGTTCTCCCCTTGCCCTGGAACTCCAGGCCGGTCCCTATCTGCGGGTGGCAGGGACCGAGGTGGGGCTGGAGTTTGCCGGACAAACTCTCGAAGGGAGCTTCTCCTTCGCGCAGTTGTCGGATGGAACAGTGCGCGTAAAGGCCTCCAATGTTGCTCTCAGTATTGCATCTTCCACCACGACCTTTGCTAATGTCACTGGTGGGGCAGGCGACTTCCTGATTGATGATGCCGGCATGCTGGGTGTCCTGAGTGTCCAGAACGCGGTGTTTGTGGTTCCGGCCGGAAGCCTGACCTTTGAGGAAGTGCGGATCGAACTCAACACCAGGCAGGTCGCGGTGAGCAGCGAGTTCGATCTGGGCGATGGTCCGGTAGCGGTGGAGTTCAGCGCGGGTCCGTATGTCAGGACCGCCGTCCTGGGCGCCAGGCTCACCCTTGACGATGTTCTGGTTGGCGACGTCGCAGCCGAACTTGCGGGAGATTTTTACTTCGACCAGAGCGGGGGAGTGATTCGACTGGCCATGACCAATGTGAGGTCCCGGGTGGAGGTGGATGGTGAAGGCGGAGAACTGGTTAATGGTATCGGTGCGCTGGTGATGACCTCAGACGGAGTTGCTGGCCTGGTGGAAGGCAGGTTGAGTGGAAGCATCGGAGAACTGGAGGCTGAGACGACAATTTACGTCCGGATCAACAATACCGGCGGACCTGTGAACG
>MPLX02147451.1_pt1 | contig 20670 bp, 24 predicted proteins | sample 1617341 | NCBI WGS metagenome assembly MPLX02 (sample SAMN05944804, study PRJNA350692) | marine metagenome | biome: marine; feature: ODZ; material: water; isolation source: 120 m water sample filtered on 0.2 um supor filter | place: Pacific Ocean | collected 2012-04-08 | depth 120m m | reverse complement strand
GTCATGGAGGTCATGTGCTTGATCAAAGTGCTGTCTTGTCTGCAGATGTCAATGTTGAGCTTCAGTTGGAATCGGATCTGCGTTTGGCTCTCCCTCAGACCAATGCTTTTATGGAGGCAGATCTGAGTAGAGATCCAACGGAATTGCTGGCTATTGCAGAGGCTATTAGTGAGTAAGGCACGATTGCTGAAAATGCTGCGCCGGAACTTTTAACGAATGGATTCGCTTTCTAGCCCCAGCGATACGTTTCGATCTGGTTTCGTCGCTTTAATCGGTAGACCAAATGTGGGTAAGTCCACCTTGGTGAACCAGTTATTAGGAGAGAAGGTGGCGATTACTTCTCCTGTGGCGCAGACAACACGCAATCGCTTACGGGCCATTCTCACTACTCCCAAGGCTCAGATGGTGCTAGTGGATACCCCTGGAATACATAAGCCTCACCATCTGCTTGGCGAACGGCTTGTGCAGAGTGCTCGGGCTGCGATTGGTGAAGTTGATCTGGTGTTGTTGTTGCTCGAGGGCTGTGAACCACCGGGCCGTGGTGATGCTTTCATTGTGCAACTACTACGCCAGCAGCAGCTGCCAGTGTTGGTTGCGCTGAATAAGTGGGATCGTGTTGTTGAGCAGCAACAGGATCAGGCAGAGGAGGCATACCGGCAGCTATTGGCTGATTCTTCCTGGCCGTTGATGCGATGCAGTGCTACCAGCGGTGAGGGATGCAATGGGCTTGTAGAAGCTTTGGTGGAGCAATTGCCCTTAGGCCCCCAGCTTTATCCACCCGAGATGGTTTGTGATCAGCCGGAGCGGATTTTGCTGGCTGAATTGATTCGTGAGCAGGTGTTGCTACACACCCGTGAGGAGGTGCCCCATAGCGTGGCGGTGAGCATTGATCGTGTAGAAGAGATGCCTGCTTCAAGTAAGCGTTCTGCTCGTCAAAGCAGAACGGCTGTTTTGGCTACGGTGTTGGTGGAACGCAAGAGTCAGAAGGGGATTCTGATCGGCAAGGGAGGCTCGATGTTGAAGACCATTGGCCAGGGTGCAAGGTTGCAGATGCAGATCTTGATCGATGGCCCTGTTTATCTAGAACTGTTTGTAAAGGTGGTGCCTGATTGGCGCTGTAAACCAGCGCGATTAGCGGAGCTTGGCTATGAGGGCAAGTGATTACTGCTTTGTTAAAACGCGGCGACTGAGAGGATGGATGAATGATTGATATTCCAAACTCCTGTTTAAAGCCAGTTGGGCTGGGGTTATCTCTTCAGGGGTGCGCTGATCAACGGATGAGCTTGCGAAGCTTCTGTTCTCAGCTTTATTGGCGATCCCCTTTGGCGGCCTGAGGGTGATGGCGTCTTATCGCCTCGATGTGGTGAGTCTGTTGCCGCAGGCTTTTACTCCTCTTGGTGAACTAGGGGTGATTGGCCGTGCTTTTACATCTGGTATTGCCGCTTTATATACCCATAATCCTCGCGATTACACCACGGATCGCTACCACAAGGTTGACGATCAGCCCTATGGTGGCGGGGCTGGCATGGTGCTTAAGCCAGAACCGGTGTTTGCTGCTTTTGAAGCGATTCCTATTCAGCGACGGCGACGGGTGCTGCTGCTAACTCCTCAGGGAAAACCGTTATGCCAGAAGGACTTGCATCGCTGGGCAGTAGATCATGATCAGTTGGTGCTGCTATGCGGCCATTACGAAGGTTTTGATGAGCGAATTAGAAGCCTGGCGGATGAGGAGGTGTCTGTTGGAGATTTCGTGCTCACAGGAGGTGAGCTGCCAGCTATGACGGTCATCAATGGAGTGGTGCGGTTGTTACCTGGGACTGTTGGGACTGCAGAGTCGCTGCAGGAGGAGAGCCACAGCGCGGTGCTTCTTGAACATCCTCATTACACCCGCCCTGCAGATTTTCGCGGCATGGTGGTTCCAGATATCTTGCGTAGTGGCGACCATGGCGCCATTAGTTCCTGGCGTGAGCAGCAGCGTCAACTACGTACTCAGCAGCGTCGCCCGGATCTCTACGCTCGTTGGTCTGATCAGCAGCAAGCATCAACGCTTTCAATGGAGTCTCCTGGTTCTGTATCCGTGCAACTACGTATCGGCAACGGTTATGACATCCATCGCTTGGTCCCCGGTCGCCCTTTGATTATTGGTGGCGTGAAACTTGAGCATCCCGATGGGTTGGGGCTTGATGGTCACAGCGATGCTGATGTTCTTGTACATGCGCTGATGGATGCCCTGCTCGGGGCTCTCGCGCTAGGTGACATCGGCAAATATTTTCCGCCGGATGATCCCCGCTGGAAAGGGGCCGATAGCTTGATGCTGCTTGAGCACGTTGTCGCACTGGTGAGTGAGCGCGGTTGGCAGATTTCGAACGTGGATGCTGTGGTGGTTGCTGAGAGACCAAAGCTCAAGCCTCATATCGAGCTAATGCGTAGCAACCTGGCGCAACGGTTGGGGGTGGAATTTGATTCCGTGGGCGTGAAGGCAACCACTAATGAAGGTCTTGGCCCGGAAGGCCGCGAGCAAGGTATCAGCAGTCAGGCAGTAGCACTGTTGCAGCAGAAATGCCTGGCATGAGTCTTAGAGGCTTGTCTAGGTTGACTTCCTTGCTGCTCAGCTTTGTGCTGATGTGCTCAGCTCATCCCGATATTGCTATTGCCGCTGCACAGGATCGGCTTGGTGGTGATGATGTCGCTGTCGTAGAGCATCTGCGCTTGAAGGTGCCGGCACATGCAAGGGCGGATTGGCTTAAGGCTGAGCAGGGAAGCTGGGAACCTTGGCTGGCGAAGCAGAGTGGCTATCAGGGCAGGGACATACTTTGGGACGCTGAACGGGAGGAGGGCATCCTTTTGATTCGCTGGGCCAGTAGAGAACAGTGGAAATCGATTCCACAGGCGGAGGTGGATGCAGTGCAGGCCCGCTTTGAACAATTGGCCCGCAAGGTCACTGGTCAAGCCAGTGGCAATCCCTTTTTGCTGATATTTGAAGGCGAATTGGTGCCTCAGTGACTGAGCCGCAGGTACGGCTCGATCTTCAGCGCCGCAGGCGGTTGGGCATGGTGGAGGCCATTTTCGGGGAGTACAAGAGCAGCGAACAGATTGCAGCAATCTTGACTCGCTTACAAACTGCAGGTGAACTGGCGCTAGTTACACGTGTAGATCAAGCCAAGGCGAAGGCGGTGGCCAGCCTGCTTGGCACTGTGCAGTTTCATGCTCAGGCACGTTGTCTCACACTTGGTGATCCAGCGATGCGGCAACCGGCACTTGGTGAGGTTGTGGTGCTTAGCGGAGGCACTAGTGATCTGCCGGTAGCGGCAGAAGCTGAGTTGGCTCTGCGTTGGCATGGAATTCAAAGTGAATTATTGCTGGATGTAGGCGTGGCTGGTTTGCAACGGTTGCTCGATCAGTTGGCGCGTCTAAATCGGGCCAAGGTGCTGATTGCTTGTGCTGGCATGGAGGGAGCCCTGCCAACGGTATTAGCAGGGCTTGTGCCCCAGCCCGTGATTGGTGTTCCCATATCGGTGGGGTATGGGGTGAGTGCTGGAGGGCGTACAGCACTTGAGGGAATGCTCGCCAGCTGTGCACCGGGCCTAGTAGTGGTGAATATCGATAACGGTTATGGAGCTGCCATGGCGGCTCTTCGCATCCTTAGACCTATGGATTCAGCTGAAAACTTGTCTATCAGGAGTGGTGACTATGAGGAAGTAACTGTTCAGAGTCTTGGGGGCTGAGCTCAAGTAACTGTTCAACCCAGAGCCTCATTGATCGAGGTAAGCGATTTTGTTCATAGCGCATCAAGGCTTCCACTAATACCGGAGTATTCACCCAATGCAGTGTTGGTGCGCCCATGCACTTCGCTTGATTGAGTGAACCATGGGGCACTTAATTGCTTCGCGCAAGGGGGTGCGCTGGAATTCACTCTGATTCGTCGTATTTAGCACCTAGTCGCCATAACTCGTTGCTGTGACTAGGTAATTCAACATCGCGCAAGCGGCGAATTAGTTCAAAAAGATCACCGTGTGCCAATTCGCCATTGGTCTGCCACTTCATTACACGAGGATCAGGGCGGGAAGCGGCGGACAAGGTGGGTACAAAAATATCTTCGAATCAAGATATCAACGTAGAACCCATGAACTTGGTTCATGACGGACATTCTTTGTGGAAGATTTTGTGAAGACCCGTTTATGGAGGCTAACGATTGGGGTGATCAATTCAGAGATGCTGCAAGTTGGGGTATGAAGTCACCACTTCTTCTGCACTGAGAACATCGCCTCTGCCTTCGGGTTGCCAGATCACTTCTAGGGCAATCAGATCAGTTGAAGAGGTGGAGCCAAGGATGCGAAGGCTTTCTCGCAGTTGCTCGCCGCTAACAGATTCGCTCAGTTTGATGCGGCTGTGAGATGCAACCAAGATCGTTACTACGATGTATTCATTGGTGAGATCAGCTTCCCCGGCGCTTTTATTAGCTAGCTGATCAGTCCGACGTTCACCAGAAACATTGGAAGTCACCTCCGCTTGCAATTTGCTGCGTTCAGTCATCGAGAGGCGGTTGAACGTTGCTTCTGCTGAAGCAAATGGCACGCTGCCTGTTTCGATATTCGCGTAGACCCAGAGTTCTGGCTGACGTAAAAGGGCCAGGGTGGTTTCTTGCAGAACGCGTTGTAGTCCGCTTGAACTGCCGGTTTCTGCTGATGCTGCAAGTTGACGTAGGTCTACTTGTAGAGCCTTGGCGCTCGCAAGAAGTCCCACTTGCACTTGCAGCATGGTTACGGGGCCGGTGGCAGTGGGCCGTTGAGTCAGCTCGCCTGAGCCGCCAAAAGTTGCAGCTCCGCCGCCACCTCCACCACGTAAGGCATTCACCAGAATGCCCACTACTGACATCAGAATTAAAAAGCCGAATAGGCCGCCACCACCAAAGCCGAAGAACGGAATGATGAAGGGAAAGCCCATGCCGCCACCGCGGTAGCCCCCTCCATAACCTCCGCCATAACCTCCGCCATAACCTCCGCGGTAGCCACCGCTGCTGCGGGGCATAGAGGGGGCGCGAAAACCGCCACCTCCGATGCGGCCACCCCTAGCGGCTTGGCTTGGTTCGGGATAAACCAGGATCAGGCCGGCCATCAGAAATGGCAGCAATAGAGTGGCTAGGAAGCGTCTGAACATGCGCCTGGGTGGATGGGTTGGCAAACGGGCCAAAACGTCGCAGCAGTTGACGTGACTCTAGGAACCTCCGCCGACGATAGTGACAATTTCCAGTTGGTCCATCTCCTTTACCAGCTGCTCCTGCCAGTGGTTGGGTGTCAAGATCGTGCCGTTGAATTCAACTACCACCAAGCGAGGGTGATAGCCGAGCTGTTCGAGCACAGTTGCGAGTGTGGCTGGGACTGGTTCAGGTTTGATGCTCCTGATTTCACCATTCACCTTTAACTTCATGTCAGAGCCTCTACTAGTTGAAGGCTTGCTGCCGCTGGATCTTGGGAATTCATCACCGCTCCTACTACGGCCACACGTTCTGCTCCGGCGCTAATTACTGCTCCTAAGGTTGAGATGTTGATGCCACCAATGGCAAACCAAGGTAGTTGGGTTGCTTTAGATGCCTCCTTTACATAGGTGAGTCCGACTGGTGTTCGTTCAGGTTTTGTAGCTGTGGCATATACAGGTCCTACGCCCACATAGTCACAGCCTTCCTTTTCAGCCTTGTCAAGTTGGCTAAGGCATTGGGTGCTTCGGCCTAGAAGTCGTTCGGCACCGATCAGGTTCCTTGCTAAGTCTGTAGGGAGATCGTCTTGGCCAAGATGTACACCATCGGCATCTACTGCAAGTGCTATGTCGATACGGTCATTAATGATGAATAGGGCTCCATGCTTTCGGCAGATCGCAGCCAACTCTTTTGCCTCGCTTAGCCGCTCTAGATCGCTGCCTTCTTTATTGCGGTATTGCACCATGCCAATACCGGCCTTTAACGCGTCTGTCACTCTGCTGCAAAGATCGATTTGCGCAGAAGTGATTAGGTAGAGGCGGCAGGCTTGGAGTTGTTCGCGTCTCTTTGCACCGGCGTTGGCATTCAGCACGGTTACCTCAAGGTCGTATAGCCCGTAGCGAATTGTGGCAGCTGTGGTCGCTAGCTCGGGATCTGGTTGACGCGCGAACTCTTCTAATACGCGCAGTGCTTCTTGAACCCGGGCGCAGTTGGCGGCCACGACATGCCACGGTGCATTTCGTTCCTGTTGGGCTGGATGATTTAGCCCTATCCCCTGATCTGTGGCAGTAGATCGTGCCTGTTTGTAAATGTCGTGATGATGGCGACCTAGTTGTTGGCGCCAGTCTTTGAGAGTTACCACCAGCTCTTGACGATCTAGTCCGAAACGGCACCAGTCCTCTACTACTCGTAGTCCCTCGCGGGCGCGATCCAGGTTGGCATCTATCAGCTGAACCACACGCAGATCTGCAATCGGGGCGATAGACATCGATTTCATGGCAGTCTTGGCAGAATTGCATCCCGCATCTAGATCATGGAGAACAGTGGTTCAGAGAGCACCATGCACGTTCTGATTTGGGGGGTTGTGCTCTTAGGTGGGATCGGGGTGTTTATTGTCTGGGGCTTGGCGAATGCCTATCCCACTGCTGTTTAGGCCTGATCTTCTATCTTGACTTGCCGCGAGCTCAAGCTTGAGCGGGCCAGCTCGGCATCGTGGCTAATTTGGTTGCTTAGCGCTTCAAGGTTCGCGAAGCGTTGTTGGCCTCGAAGTCTCTGAACTGGCTCCACCAATAATTCGTGTCCTTCCAGATCTAGCTGCTGATCAAGTAAATGGACTTCTACGGCAGAAGGAGAGGTGGGATCCACTGTGGGTTGGGGCCCTAAATTCATTACAGCGGGAAGCGGCGTTCCTTCTTTATCAATGCAGGCCCATGCTGCATAGACCCCAAGGCCTGGTAGGAACTTGCGGCCGTCGACTTGCAAGTTAGCGGTAGGCCAGCCCATTGTTTGACCAATGCCACGGCCACGCACTATGCGTCCGCGAAAGCGATAGGGACGACCCATTAGGGCTTTTGCTGTCTGTAAGTCACCTTCGCTGAGAGCTGAGCGGATACGGCTGCTGCTCATACGACCCTTGTTGTCTTCAAGGATCGGCGACACCATCACCTCTATGCCAGCAGCAGTGGCTAGCTGCTGCAATGTATTTGTGTCTCCTTCACGATTGCGCCCGAAGCGGAAGTTGGCTCCAACGGCAATGCGCCGTGCCTTGAGAGTCCTAATCAGCATTTGGTTTACAAATGTTTCTGCGCTTAGGGCTGCCAGAGAACGATCGAAGGGCACCAGTACAAGTTGTTCGATGCCAAGTTGAGCGAGCAGGCAGGATTTTTCGGTAGGAAGATCAAGACGCAAGCGTGGTTCCCCATAGAGCACTTCACGGGGATGAGGCCAGAAGCTCACCACCGTGGGAACTCCAGGAGCATCTTTCGCAACAGCTTCAATCACATGGCGATGGCCGGCATGAAGGCCATCGAAACTGCCGAGCGCTAGCGCTGTAGGGGTATGGGCCTGTTCAGGGGTGCAGAGTGGAATCAAGGGGGAGGCCGTGCACAAGGCGCGCGTAGATGGCAAGTTTGAACTACCGCCGCAAAAAACCGGATGGCTGACCGTCTTGATTTTCAGCTTCTTTCTATAGGGCTACGCCGCATGGGTTGGGTCCGTTTCTGGATTCAGGCATTCCTTGGGGTGGTGGTGGTTGCGATTTTGTTGTTCAGCAAAGTTGGCACCAGTCTGGAACGTAACTCCAGCAAGGTATTTGGATTAGGGCCTGGGATTGCTGTAACTACGCTGGCTTTTTTGGTTTTGCTTTACAGCCTCTGGCAGGGATGGTTGATTGTTCGCCTCGGTCGTGCAGTTGAGAGTGATGTTCGGCCCAGCCGCGGTGAAGCTAGCCGTCTACTGAAGCGTGGGGTTTTTGTTGATCTGTTTGGTTTGGTCCTTGCCACAGTGGGTTACCAGGCTTTTGCCGGCCCTCTTTTTGTGCAGGCGGCAAGCGTACAGCCGGGATTTGCAATTGGAGCAGGCATGGGCAACTACGCCATAACCTCTCTGGAGATCCTCTCGGTGCTTGGCAATACCCAGGTGCTTTTTGCTCATTTAATTGGTCTGATTATTTCGCTTTGGTTGTTGCAGAGGATCTATCGCACCAGTTGATTCGCCACACTTAGCGCTGGTAGAGCGGAAAGGTCGCCGCGCCAAAACAGGTCGGGCTGGATGGGGGTCAGCGAGGGTGAATTGGTCTCGATCTGGGCCACGTCGCTGGGCCAGTCGCGCGGGCCATCACCTGCTGTTTCAAGATCCTTTACCACTTCTCCTGCTAGCCAAAAGTAGGTACTACCTCGTGGATCAATGCGCCGGCTGAATTGTTCTTCGTAGTGACGTATCGAAAGACGTGTCCAGCGAAGTGATCCCATCTGCTGCGGATGGCAGGGGGGAATATTGAGATTTAGTAGCAGGTTGTCGGGCCAGTGATTTGCCAAGGCGTTTTCAGCAACATCCATCGCTAACTCCGCAGCGGCATGGAAATCTCGCCATTGGAAGCAGGCGACGCTCACGGCAAGCGCTGGCAGCCCTTCAAGGGTGCCTTCCATTGCTGCTGCCACAGTGCCTGAACAGAACACATCTGTTCCTAAATTCGGACCGTGGTTGACTCCAGATAGCACTAAGTCTGGCTTTTCTGGCACAAGTTCGGATAGAGCAAGTTTGACGCAGTCAGCCGGAGTGCCACTGCAAGACCAGGCAGTCACACCTGGTTCGTAGAGCTCATCAGCTCGCTCTGCTCGGATGGGGGTATGCAGGGTAAGGCCGTGGCCGGTAGCCGAGCGCTCATGGTCTGGACAGACAACGGTGACCTTATGGCCGCGGCTTGCAGCAGAAGCTGCAAGGCAACGGATGCCCTCAGCTAAAACCCCGTCATCATTGCTGATCAGAATTCGCAGCGGCGTCATTGCGTCTTGGTCCACTGCGGGGAACTTAGTCATGATGGCTGCTTACAGTCAGACGCTGCGATCTTCTTTCCGTGAGCGCCATTATTTCCTTAAAGCAGCTCACTGACCAGCTTGATGCTCTAGAGGCAGAGGCCGTATCGGCGATCACGGCTGCGACTGATGCGGATGCTCTTGAGCAACTACGAGTGAGTTTACTGGGTAAGAAAGGTCGATTGTCTGGTGTTCTTGGAGCAATGGGCAAGCTTCCTGGTAATGAGCGGCCGCTTGTTGGTCAGCGCGCCAATGTGCTCAAGACTCAGGTGCAGGAGCTTTTGGCCGAACGGCTGCAGGCGGTGAAATCAGCAGCCTTGGCTGAGCGTTTGGCTAGGGAAACGATTGATGTAACTGCGCCTCCCAGTGGCATCCCTATGGGGCATCGCCATCCGTTGATCACAACTACTGAGCAGATTGTTGATCTCTTTTGTGGCTTGGGCTATCGGGTTGCAGAAGGCCCCGAGGTGGAGACTGATTATTACAACTTCTCGGCTTTGAATATTCCTGAGGACCATCCCGCTCGTGACATGCAAGATACGTTTTATCTAGGCGGCAATCTACTTCTGCGTACCCATACATCTCCTGTGCAGATCCGTTATCTAGAGCAAAATCCACCGCCGGTGAGGATTGTGGCGCCGGGTCGGGTGTATCGGCGTGATGCAGTTGATGCAACCCATTCGCCTGTGTTTCATCAGGTTGAAGTACTAGCCATTGATGAAGGCCTTGATTTCAGCCATCTGCGAGGCACTGTGATGGCTTTCCTTAAGGCCTTTTTTGGTGATATGCCTGTGAGGTTCAGGGCTAGTTATTTCCCCTTTACTGAACCATCAGCGGAAGTGGATGTGCAATGGCGTGGGCGTTGGCTGGAGGTGATGGGCTGCGGAATGGTTGATCCAGCAGTCTTAGAAGGACTGGGCCTCGATCCAGAGCGTTGGAGTGGTTTCGCGGCAGGTCTTGGTGTAGAGCGCTTCTGCATGGTGCGTCATGGCATTGACGACATTCGCAGGCTTTACACAAGTGATCTTCGCTTCCTTGAGCAGTTCTGAGCACTGATTTGTTGTTCACTGGATGAAGCAACGTGGTGATGCTTCAGCCAAAATGAGGGTAACCCTCATAAACTGAGCTTGTCCTTTGTCTGATTCGATCGGTGCCCCGTGTCGGACTGATCGTTAATGACGGTAAAGAGTTGGCGGTAGAGACCGCAATCACTCTTCAGTCGCGGCTTGAAAAGGCTGGTTTTGACGTGGTCAGAGCGAGTAGTTCCGGTGGAATGGTTGGCTTTGCTAATCCAGATCAGCATCTGCGCATGCTGGGTTACAACGCTTGCGTGCCTGAGGGATTTGATACCTCGATGGCATTGGCCATCGTGCTGGGGGGCGATGGCACCGTGCTCTCGGCGGCACGACAGACAGCACCGGTGCAGGTGCCAATCCTCACCATTAACACTGGACACCTTGGTTTTTTGGCGGAGGCCTACTTAGCTGATCTTGATCGAGTCTTCGAGCTGTTGCTCAATAATCAGTGGACGATCGAGGAGCGATGCACCTTGGTGGTGAGCGTGTTGCGTGGAGAGCAGCGTCGCTGGGAGGCGCTTTCCCTGAATGAAATGGCTTTGCATCGCGAACCATTAACCAGCATGTGCCACTTCGAAGTCGCTATTGGTCATCACGCGCCGGTGGATATCTCAGCCGATGGCGTCATCCTTTCCACTCCTACGGGATCAACGGCATATGCACTCAGTGCAGGTGGGCCAGTTATTACTCCCGATTGCCCAGTGCTGCAGCTTGCCCCAATTGCCCCTCATTCCTTGGCGTCACGAGCTTTGGTATTCAGCGATCAAGAACCAGTGACCGTGTTCCCGGCGACACCTGATCGCTTGATGATGGTGGTTGATGGCAGTGCTGGTTGTTATGTGTGGCCGGAAGACCGGGTGCTAATTCGTCGCAGTGATCATCCTGTGAGATTTGTGCGCTTGGCAGATCACGAGTTCTTCCAGGTATTGCGTAACAAGTTGGGCTGGGGTTTGCCGCATGTTGCCAAACCAGATCGACCATGACTTGCAGCAACCTCTGCTTGCAGTGGGGGAAGAGAGTGCGGTTTCCTCTGTTCTGGGCAGGGCTGGCGGTTGGCCTCAGCACTCTTTCATCTATTGAGGTGCGGGCAGGCATACCACCTCAGTATCTGGCGCTAGAGGCTCAGTGGTGCCTTGAAAGCGGCTCCTGCGTCTTATTGGAGGTTGCCGATCAAACAGAAGAACAGCGGTTGGGATTGATGCAGCGTCCGGTTCTGCCATCAGGTCAGGGCATGTGGTTTCCGTTTAAGCCTGCAAGGCGATTGCGTTTTTGGATGCATAACACCTTGGCGCCGCTTGACATGGTGTTTGTTGATCAGGGTCGGGTGATTGCGATTGAGGCAGATGTGCCGGTTTGCCCCCATTTGCCCTGCCCGAGCTATGGCCCAAACATGCCTGCAGATGGAGTGCTCGAGTTGGCGAGCGGGGAGGCAGCACGGCTGGCGATAAGTGTTGGCGATGCTGTGAAGATTCAACCGTTATCTAAACCAGTGCTGCAGCAGCATTAAGGCGCAGTGCCTTTGAGGATGATTACAGGGTTCATCGGCGCCATGCGGGTGCCGTCTGCTAGTGGGAGCCCCCTCCAGGCTTGATGCTGATTCACTTTTACTGTGCAGCTTGAAGCTTCAAGTAGCGGCCTTAGTTCTGCAAGCGCTTCAACGGTTGCCAGGGGAATTACTACTACGCCGTTTGGTTGAAGCCTTTGCAGCACGGCTTGCAAAAGCTCAGCTCGTTGGCGGCCGCCACCTCCTAGTAGCACTCGATTTGGATGGCTGAGGCTTGGCGGCAGATCAGTGCCATTGAGCAGATCGAGGGCTTCTGTTTCCAATACTGCGGTGGGTTGAACTGCAAGCCGGGCAGCATTGGCCTTGATTAGCGCTGTGCCGCCGCCACGCTTTTCAACAGCTAGTAATTGCAGTTTGGGCCTTAGTCGCAGTGCCTCTAAGCCAACGCTGCCGACTCCGGCGCCTAAATCCCAGAGCACGCCCTGTTCTGGCAGGTCTAGCTCCGCGAGGAGCTGAACACGAAGCTCCTTTTTGGTCATCAGGCCAGGACGGTCGTGATGCTGGAGGAAAATCCCATCATCAATACCGAACAAGGTGAGCTCGGCTGGATCACCTGGCGATATGTCTCGTTCTGCCAGTAGTACCACCAAATGCAGTGGATGCAGATCCGACGGCAACTCATCTTGTGACGTCAGCCGTTTTACCCGTTCATTGGCGTGTCCGAGTTGCTCGCAAAGCCAAACTGCATAGCTGGCTTCCAGGCCAGATGCGCGCAAAATCGTGCGCACTTCTTCTGCACCACCGCGACTGGGATCGGTAAGTACAGCCAGTGCGGTGGGGCGTTGTTGCAGTCTTTGGGCTAAAGGGGCTGGATCACGGCCATGCAGGCTGATCCAGCTGGCATCCTGCCAGGGGCGGCCAATACGAGCAAAGGCAAGTTGCAGTGAAGAAGGTGCTGGATGGAAGTGCAACTGATCGGCAGGACATGCCTCGAGTAGTCGCCTGCCGATACCGAACCAGAGCGGATCGCCGCTGGCTAGTACGACGACGATCCCTTGCTGCTGCTTTAACCAGGCGATTAGAGCATCTGGCTGATCGCTGGCGATCAGTTCAGGCAAGGGCTGATCTCTCTGCTGCTGCTGCCACCAGCTCGGTAGCTGTTGCAATAACCGAGTTGGTGCAGCTACTGCTTGGGCTGAGAGCACCAGCTCTTGCAATGGTGCAGCAAGGTGATCAAGGCCCGTTGCATCTGTGCCGATTACGTGGATAGCTGCAGGGTTGATGGAGGCCGGCATGTTGACATTCTTAGCTGAGAGGTTGGAGAGCTGACCTGTTGTTGCGTTGAATAGTGAACAGCGTGATGGAGGGCAAGGTGAAGGCAGGGGAACAGGATGATTTGCATATTGATCGCCGTCGGCGTTTGCATGAGTTAGTGGTTGCCTTGATTCAGCAGCAGGAAGAGCTGGAATTGCTTGATAGCGAGGCACCTCGCTTCGATGCTGGTGCAAGTTCAGCTCAGTCTCATGATCCAGCTCGCTGGTTGGATCGCAATCGCCGTATTCTGCAGCGCTACCAGGCCTTGGTTCGCTCTGCCGTCACCATCGATGCTTTGTTAGATGCTGAGTAGGCCGTCAGGGTTCGGCATCCTGTTTGGAATAGGGCCGTATTAGAAATAGTTTGGTTAATCAATGACAGTCCAGCTAGTACTCTTGGGTAGGGGAATATGAACCCTTTGCATTGCCTGAATTGTGCTTTGCCAAAAAGAATGCGTGGTATTTATAGCGATTCAGGTGATCGATTTGTTCTAAATTGATGAGAAGGATAAGATTCCTTTTGGTGATGGAGTTGACCTTCCCTTTAAACAAGTTGGTGCTTATTTATTAATTAGAGGCGATTGTATTCGCGCCACATTGCTTGATGTTGAACAGGATGAGTTCTTGGCTGCTGATGTTATTGACTTCATCTGAGCCCTAGGAGCCTCTATTACTCCTCAAAGGCTCAATCGATGCCTTGAGCCCCTAGCTGGGCGGCTGATCTGCTGACAAGCTGGTTGCATCGTTTCTTGCCCCATGGCCTTGTTCGGCTTTTCAGCTTTAAGGTCCTTGTTTAAACGTGGAACGAGCTTGAAGTCAGGGACTATGCCTGCTGCTAGTTGGGCCCGTCCTTTAGGCCTGGGTTGGCAAAAGCCTTACACGGTGCGTTATGAGAGCAATCTCGATGATGGTCCCTGGCATGGAATGCCCCTGGGAGGCTTTGGGGCCGGATGTATTGGGCGTAGCTCGCGGGGTGACTTCAACCTTTGGAATCTCGATGCTGGTGAGCAGTGGCAGGGCAGTATTCCTGATTGCCAGTTCGCCTTATTTGAGCGGCAAGCAGATCAGCTGCAAGCCCATGCACTGGCAGTAGAGCCGCAAATAGATGACTCCCAGCCTGAGCTAGGTAAGCCTCTTTCTGCTTGGAGTTGGTATCCAGCCAGTACAGAGCAACGCACGACTGGTAGTTATGCCGCCCGCTATCCGTTGAGTTGGACTCATTACAACGGCGTCTTCGCGGCTGAGGTGGTTTGTGAGGCGTTCAGTCCGATCCTTCCTGGTGATTACCGACGTACGAGCTATCCCCTGGCAGTGTTTCGCTGGCAGTTCCACAACCCCACATCGCAACCTTTGGAATTGTCGTTGATGTTGAGTTGGCGCAACACCTGTGGTTGGTTCACGAATACAGATTCTTCTGCCAGTGTCCACTTTCGTGATGACGGCAGTCCTGAGCACAATTACGTTCCTGCGATCGGTCATAGCGAAGGGCAACGCAACAGCTGGATTGATCAGCCAGGGCTGACTGGTTTATTGATGGAGGGTGAGCGAGCTGAACCCTTGGCAGAAGGTCAAGGCCAATGGTGTTTGGCCTTGCCTGATCACCTGCCGGGTGTGGAGGTGATGCGTTGTAGTCGCTGGGATCCGAGCGGTGATGGCAGCGAACTTTGGAGTTCCTTCGCCAGTGATGGAACTATCCCTAATAGCAATGACGCACGACGTAGCCTCGCGGACGAGCAGACCAGTGCTGCCTTGGCGGTGAAGGTCACCCTGGCGCCGGCTGAAAGTCTCGAGGTTCCTGTAGTGATCAGTTGGGACCTGCCGGTAACGGCTTTCGCTACAGGCGTTCGCGATCTGCGTCGATACACCGACTTTCACGGTAGTGATGGCAATGGGGCCGCTGTTGCTCTTGCTGCAGAAGCCCTGAGTGATTGGTCTGATTGGCGTGAGCAGATTGATGCCTGGCAAGCACCGGTGCTGGCTCGTGAGGATCTACCGGAGCCATTACGAATGGCTTTGTTCAACGAGTTATATGACTTGGCTAGCGGCGGCAGCCTCTGGACGGCAGCTCGTCCGGGAGATCCGGTGGGTCGTTTTGGAGTTCTTGAATGCTTTGACTACGCCTGGTATGAAAGCCTTGATGTGCGCCTTTATGGCTCTTTAGCGCTATTGCAGTTGTGGCCTGAGCTCGACAAGGCCGTGTTGCGTAGTTTCGCTCGAGCTATTCCAGCGGCAGATGCCACACCTCGGCCAATTGGTTGGTATTTCACCCAAGGGCGTGGTCGGGTGGAGGCAGCTCGCAAGACGGCCGCTGCTACACCTCATGATCTGGGCGCACCGAATGAGTCGCCTTTTGATGCCACCAACTACACCGCTTACCAGGATTGCAATCTCTGGAAAGATCTTGCCAGTGATTACGTGCTGCAGGTATGGCGAACATTTCTTCTCGCGCCGAACGGTGAAGATCTGAGCTTTTTGGCCGAATGTTGGCCAGCGGCAGTGCAGGCCCTTAGTTATCTCAAGCAGTTTGATGTCAATAACGATGGTTTACCCGATAACGGTGGTGCTCCGGATCAGACCTTTGATGATTGGCCCTTGCAAGGGGTGAGCGCCTATTGCGGTGCTCTTTGGATTGCAGCTCTTGAGGCTGCCTTGGCGATGGCGCAGCGGTTGCAATTGGAGTTAGGCCTCAATACTGCAGAGGAGCAACATCAGTTCAGTCGTTGGCTTGAGCAATCACGTGCCAACTTTGATCGGCTGCTCTGGAATGGGGAGTATTACAAGATCGATGCGGAGAGTGGCACTCCGGTGGTGATGGCTGATCAACTCTGTGGTGACTTTTATGCTCGCTTGTTGGGTTTGCCTTCTGTGGTTACTGATCAGCGCAGTCTCAGCAGTTTGAATGCAATAAAAGAGGCTTGCTTTGAACGTTTTGAAGGTGGGCGATTGGGCGTAGCTAATGGTTTATGCCGTGATGGTATGCCGCTTGATCCAAAGGGAACTCATCCTTTGGAGGTATGGACCGGTATCAACTTCGGTTTGGCGGCTTACTACCGATTGATGGGTGAGGGATCCACGGCTACGGCCATCTGTTTAGCAGTGGTTGATCAGGTTTATGGCGGTGGTTTGCAGTTCCGAACCCCAGAGGCGATTACGGCAGTGAATACCTACAGGGCTTGTCATTATTTACGTGCAATGGCGATCTGGGCCTTGTGGGCAACGCATACGGGATGGCAGCTGATTCCAGGGGCCGAACGACCGGCGTTTGATGGCTGAGTGATTGGCGTGAATCTGTGCGCTATGAACTATCTACTCTGATGCGTTTTTGCATACGCTATTAAGACCTACCTCTAGGTGATGGCCAGCGCAGAGCTTTCTTCATCGCATCGATTCCATGGCCTTCTTGTGCTGAAGAGGGCTTTGATCTGTTTATTGTTGGCAGTTGTGCTGTTGTTGTTAACCCCATCTATGGCCCAAGCGCATGTTTTGGCCAATGACAGTGATGAAGAGACGTTATTTGTACGCAGCCTTGAGACCCTTCGTGATCTCGACTATCACAGTTGGCAGGTGGTGGCCTATCGCCAGGGTTTGCCGGGCGAGCCAGTGGTGTTGCGGATAGTTGGTTTTCCCGGCAAGGTTCGCCTCAAGCATCCCACCAAGCTGCTGGTGCATGCCGGCCGCCGCGACTGGGCTCTTGATGACATCACATTGGCCAATCCGCAATTAGCAAAGGATCAACGCGAAGCAGCAGCAGAATTTGATCCGCAACCTTTACTAGATGATCTAACTAACAACCGCCCGTTGCGTATGGAGCTACCTGGTGTATTTACGGAATTGCCAGTGCCTCCTTATGTAGTTGCTGAGTGGCGCTCACTGCCAATGGCTACCAAATAGTTGATGAATTCCACTGCCTCTTCAAGTGCTGTTTGGCTGCCATGGATGCAGCGGGCTTTGCTTTTGGCTGCACTAGCAGAAGGCGGTACTAGTCCTAATCCGTTGGTGGGTGCAGTTGTTCTAAATGCTTCTGGGCTATTGGTGGGAGAGGGCTTTCACGCTTGTGCTGGTCAGCCTCATGCGGAGGTAGGTGCTCTGGCACAGGCTGGTGCGCAGGCCAAAGGTGGAACCTTGGTAGTCACCCTGGAGCCCTGCTGTCATCAAGGTCAAACACCTCCTTGCACTGAGGCTGTATTGGCTGCCGGTATTAGCCGGGTAGTGATAGCTATGCAGGATCCCGATCCTCGTGTAGCTGGCGCTGGCATTGAACGCTTGCGGGATGCTGGCTTGGAGGTGGTTACTGGTGTTTTGGAACCCGAAGCGGCAGATCAGAACAGGGCTTTTGTGCATCGGATTTCTACGGGGCGCCCTTGGGGCATTCTCAAATGGGCGATGAGCTTGGATGGGCGAACGGCTCTGCCCAATGGCGCAAGTCAGTGGATTAGTGGTCCGCAGGCGCGTAGTTGGGTGCATCGTTTACGAGCCCGGTGTGATGCCGTGATTGTTGGCGGCGGCACCTTACGGGCTGATGATCCGCTGCTTACCAGCCGCGGGCAACGGCATCCTGAACCGCTGCGGGTGGTTCTAAGTCGCAGTATTGATTTACCTATAGAAGCTCAACTCTGGGATACAGCTGTGGCCCGCACTCTGATTGCCCATGGCCCAGCAGTTTCTGCTGCTCAAGACACTCAATTGCCAGTGGGGCCAGAGTTACTTGCTCTGCCGGCATCTGAACCGCTTGATTTGCTTGAAGCCCTAGCGCAACGCGACTGCAACCGTGTGTTGTGGGAATGCGGGCCTGGATTGGCTGCGGCCGCCTTGCAGCAAGGCTGTGTTCAAGAGTTGGCGGTGGTAGTTGCTCCTAGGCTTTTAGGTGGCATGCCGGCTAGGACACCACTGGCTGATCTTGGCTTCACCAGCATGAAACAGGTGCTAGTACTTGAGCCCGGTTCATCTCAGCAGTTGGGAACTGATTTGCTCTTACAGATGCTTTTGTCTTGAGGGTTTAATTTTTTCAGAAGTTGGTTTGTTGTCAAAAATTCTTGCTGTTGCTGTTGCTGGAGAATCTGCTGATTAGAACTCCCATCATTAAAGTTAGATAAAGGGGGCCAACAATGCTGGTGGCCACGCTCACCATTCGTGCCGCTGGCAGGATTGGCTTGATGCCCCCGAAGCCGACGGTGGTCAGGCACACAAAGGCGAAATAGTTGATCTGCGCAAATCGCTCATGGGAATCAAGCAGGTTGTGATGGTTGCTTGTAATGCTCTGGCTGGTTAGATGCATGAGTTCAAAGCCATTAGGTTCGACCGTGTACAACGCATTCATCACCAGGCCGGCGGTGATACCTAAGAGCAAGTATCCAGCGGCTGCCCCCATCAACACCATTGCGCTTACTTGACGTTCACTGCTTAGTTGTTTCACTAGTCGAATCACACTCCAGCCCACCAGCACAATCCAACTCCAGATCAGGGGAATACCTGTGTAGTGCCACTGAACAGGTGTGAGTATCCAGAACCATAAGCTTATTAATGCCACCCATCCCAGCATCTGATAGAGCCGTTCTCTCCAGATATGTCGACTGCCTTTTTTAGCCAGTAGCCTGGTGACAAGAATTGAGATTACCGAGTAGCAAGCTGGACCTAACCAATAGAACTGTGGTGGTAAGGCAAAGCTCGCGAGCAGCAGCAGGGTGAATCCGAGTAATAGGCGATAGAGCCTCTCTCGATGCCCTCGGTGTACTGGGATGAGAGTCAACCGAAATAATCAGCTCTTAAGATGCTTATTCAAAGCACAGCTCTGTCAAGCTCATCATTTAATAATTGACTTTTTCTTATATGTTCTCCTTGGCAAAGACAATTGAGTTGCACTCAGGTGTGAGGGCTGGTTCGATCGTCTAGTGATGAAAGACAACCCGTCTCAAACTTTACGTCTCAAGCCTGGTGATCCTATCCCTGGGTTGCGTTGTGACCATCAAGAACGCTGGCTGGATCTGCAGCTGATCATGCTTAATGGCGAAACCATTTCTCCTTTGCTGCCACTGGGCTCTGATGCTGCTTATGTGTGGGTTCCAAAGAATGGTTGCAGTTCGCTTAAACGGGCCTGGTTGCAGGCAAGTGGAACGATTACCAATATTACTGAACTTGAATCTACTTACGTGCATGGGGCTGTTTTGCCTTTTACCCATTGGTTGCGGCCTAATGAATTGCGTGCAGTCGCTGAATACCGAAACCTGATTGCGATCTGGCGTGATCCGATTGATCGATACGTATCAGCCTGTAGAAGCCATTTAAATCAACTTACAACTAAATCAATTAATGCGAGGTTGAATATACATGCCAGAGGAGACCAGTCTGTATTTGATCGAAATCATGCTAAATATGATTCAAGTTTTAGGAAATTAGGCATTCAAAGTCTTGATGATAATGCAGATCCTCGTGATCTAATGAATCAAGTTGCATTGGAGTTAAATGCTTGGGTCTGTTCTTTTTTGGAGTGGACACACCATACCCTTCCACAGATTAGATTTCTTGGCAATGACCCTAGTCTGTATACGACGATTTTAGGAATGAATCAGATCGGGGAGGTGGTGAACCAGTGGCGTAATGCTAGTGGTCAATATATACAACAGAAGGCTGAAAATGTTTCAAAAGATCATGTTGATGATCCCTTCCGGATGTTGAGTCGTGGTGATCTTAATTCTCAGGCTATTGATGCTTTAGAAAGTTTCTATGCCTGTGATCGCGACTTCCTTGAACATGCACAAGAAAAACTGGGATCATGGACCATTTGACAATAATATTACACGATTCGACTTTGTGCCTATATATTGAGTTTAGAGATTTAGTTGTTTTTTGTGGTTCGCGAAGTCGAAGTAACAGAAGTAACAATATAATAATGGCTTAACCTGATCGCTGGCGCTACAGAACGTACACTATAGAAAATGATGGTGATCTTTTCTTGAATATAGACCGCTATCTACTAAGGGAAACCTCGCTAATAATAGATCTTAGTTGTTACCAGTTGCTTTATAATGCATCCCCTAGTGTAGGTTATGGCAAGGTATATCGTTATGCAAAGAGTCAGTGCATCCCCTAGTAGTTACTATTCGTCAGCCTCTTTTAGCTGCTCAACACAGCGGGTGAGGCATTCCCTGTCATCAAGTGAACAAGTTGTGATGCATTCAAAGTAAGTTTCAACGGCATCCCAAGTATGCTCTGATTCTTGTGAGCTGTCATTATCAGATCCGGTGATATTAGTATCATCTGATCTATTGCCAGAGCTGCCACTATTTTCTGTTTTAGAAGCGCATTCTATAAGCAATGCAAGTGGTGGGTATGGCCATAGCTCATTTGGTTGTGAACGTGCGCTAGGCGGCAGCATCATTGAAGAGAATGTCTTTACGCTCTCTAAATTGTCAAGATGTAATTTTGCTGCGTGTAGGTCTTCGCAGTATAGGCATTTAGACCTTGAGCAAACCTGAAATAGGCGGCCTTCGTCGCTATCGAAACATTGAATTGTTCCGCCTTTAGGGCTTGTATAGAATGGATGATAGTACATGGCTAAAAGTCTTTTGCTTGGATTAAAGGACCTCAGTCTTGGCATGTATAACGTTTGATTCTCTTAGCATTTAAGAGTATTGGATATTTTTTAGAAAGTTAATTCGGGAGGCTAATATGTTTCGAGAATCTCTATTGCTTATACCAAATAGATTTGTTGTGCGTTGATTAATTCTACTTGTATCGCATTTCTTTGGAATTTAACTTTGTAGATATTTGTCCT